>Ga0222647_1000501_pt1 | contig 16358 bp, 15 predicted proteins | sample AntAcemetagen333_FD_179864 | JGI IMG/M metagenome (GOLD analysis project Ga0222647, IMG submission 179864) | Saline water microbial communities from Ace Lake, Antarctica - #333 | ecosystem: Environmental > Aquatic > Non-marine Saline and Alkaline > Saline | place: Antarctica: Ace Lake...
ACGATTAAAAAACCTAATCCTTATTTTTAAAAACCAATGAACAAAGTAACGACACGTATTATCGTAATAACCTTTAATAATAAAATCCAACCATGGGAAGTCCCTCAGTTCAGAGGCGGCATCATCAACAAAGTTGGTATAGAACACGACTGGTTTCACAATCATAATAATCAGACGGAACCTCCCAAATTTTTGTATCGCTATCCGTTGATACAATACCGTTATCATAATGGAAATCCACAATTAATTTGTATTCAAAACGGTGTAGAGGAAGTTCAGCAACTATTCAGTCAATCTGATTGGGAAATCCGCATTGGCGATAGAACAGAACAATTATCCATCAAAGACCTCAACCTAAAAGCAATTGACGTTGAACTGGTCAATCATCTATGTAATTATCAATTACAGCACTGGTTACCCTTCAATTCTCAAAATCTTGAACGCTACAAAGTATTGGAATACGAAATCGACCGCATCCAATTTTTAGAAAAAATACTAACAGGACATCTTTTAGCTTTTGCAGCGGGCATCGGCTGGCAAGTAGAAAACAAGCTCAACGTCCGCATTAAGCGAATTGTCAAACAGAAGATAGTTCCCTACAAATATACCAAAATGCTATCCTTCAACATCGACTTCACCGTCAACGCTAAACTCCCCTTTCAAGCAGGAATTGGTCAAGGGGCAAGCCGAGGTTTTGGTCTGTTGAATGTGCCAACGAATGTGTTAAAAAGCGGCAGTAATAAAAAATTACAAGAAAACTAAAAAATTAAGATATATGCAATCTATAACTTTTGAATGTGAAGTAATAACCCCAATGTTTTTGGCAGGTGCAGACGGTATTACGCCTGAACTTCGTCCACCGAGCATTAAAGGAGCGTTGCGGTTTTGGTGGCGAGCTTTGAATGGGCATTTGCCGTTAGAGGAGTTAAGGAAACGAGAAGCGCTAATATTTGGTAGTGCTGAACACGGTCGGAGTAAAGTAATAATTCGAGTGGATGAAGATATGGAATGGGACAATAGAAGTGCAGCTTCTCCGACTCCTCATAAACCTCGGTTTCAGAAAAATGCTTTTCGTCCTGGACAATCTTTTTCTATTGTTTTGTCTATGTTTAATGAGCAGGAAATGACATTTTCTGATTTAGAAAAATTATTTTTATTAACGGCTACTTTGGGTGGAATCGGTGGAAGAGTAAGACGTGGGTTTGGGGCGTTTAATGCCGTAAATATAAAAGACAGTGTTCTAAACTTAAAACAACCTAAAACCCTAAAAGAAATCGATAATTTATTATCAAATGAATCTTTTAGATTAGTAGATAAGAAGATTGTAAGTTTAGGGCAACGCATGAATAAATATCCGTACATCAAGGAAATTGAAATTGGTAGTCCGAATGCTGATGTCTTGAAAAAAATAGGTTTCACGACACACGAAGTAATGGGTTTGGATAAATATGGATATGAAACAGCTTTAGGTCACGCATCAAGAGGACGTTTTGCCTCGCCTGTTTATGTTTCTATCATCAAAACCGCTGTGGGGTTACGTCCAATAATCGTAACTTTGAATACTGCACCCGAAGACGATAAACGAGTAGATTACAAGTTGCAAACGACATTCAAAGACAGAATTTTATAAAAATACAATAATGGAAAAGGTAGATATTCGATTAGATAAACTAGTATTACGAAATTATAAAGGCTTCTATACCGGCGATGATGAAAACGGCGTCGAAATCACTTTTGATGAAAACTTAACGGTTTTTATTGGGGATAATGGTTCGGGAAAATCGGCTGTTTTGGATGCGGTGGCGTTGTTTTTGGGGAAGTTGAGAATGGAAATAACTGGTGGAGAAATCGCAAATCGTTTTCAATTTCCTCCGATAACACCTTCAAATATTAAATTTAATAAAGACATAAATAATCGTATTAAGGAGAAAGAATTAGAGGAGGAGTTAGATGAAGATGCAAACAGTCGCATAAAAGAGAGGGATAAAAATGCAAGATGTGAATTAGATGGAACATTTCAGTTATCACCTAATACAATTATAGATAAAATCTATGAAGAAAGCCTAAATGATGATGAAGATTATCGGGAAGAAAAACGTGAACCTAAAATAGGTTTTAGTATAGGAATGAAAAAATATGAGTCCCCAAATAAAATCAAGATTACAGAATGGCAACATCATAGTTATAAAGAATTTAAAGACGACTATGATAGTGATGAAAGAACACTTCAATTATTTATTGAATTAATGAAAAAAGAAGAGGTTGATAATCTACCTATTCTGGTCTTTTATGGTGCAAATTCAATAAATACAAATTTAAAGAAAAAAGAAAATACGCTATCAAGTTCAATGTTTGATGCTTATGAAAATGCTTTAGAAGCAGAACGTTTTGATTTTAATGATTTTTTTGCTTGGTATGAAGACCAACAAAAGAAAGATTTGATGCGTAAAAAAATAGGTGTATCAAGAAAACAAGCTAATAATCTTGTAAAAATAGGTTTCGTGGAAACAGCCGTATCGGCAGTTCTTGATGATGATAAAGTGAATTTCAAAGATTTATTTATTGATTGGTTTAGTGAACCCAATGATATTAAAATTACTAAAGAAGATACTGTCCAAAAAACAACATCATTAGAGGAATTAAGTGATGAAGAAATCATTCCATTAAGTTTTAGCCAACTCTCCTCTGGAGAACGCACCCTAATCGCTCTCGTAGCAGACCTTACAAGACGATTATGTTTAGCAAATCCGAATGCTAAAAGTCCACTTGATGGCAACGGCATCGTTCTCATCGACGAAATAGACGTACATTTGCATCCGAATTGGCAACGAAAAGTGATGCCCAAATTACGGGAGGTTTTTCCGAATGTACAGTTTATTATTACAGCACATAGTCCTTACGTTATTTCTGCTTCTGAGCCTAAAAATATTAGAATTATTACGAAGGATGAAAAAACAGAACAAAATATAATTATTAATGCAGGAGAAAAAGATGAAGATGGAAAAATCCGAAAAACTAAGGGTTTAGACCCAAATAGAATTTTAAAGGAAATTATGGGTACGCCTTTGAGAGATTTTGATACTCAAGAACGCATTAAAGAGCTTGAAAACCTTATAAATATAGAAAATATTGATAAGGCTAAAACTCAAGAACTTATTAGTCAATTGACAAAAGATTTAGGACTCAAAGACTCTTATATTATGCGTTTAAATCATCGAATTTTTAAACTCAAAAGAAGGAAGGTGACGATATGAGATATATAGATAAAACAGACAGATGTTTAGAGTTCGATGATTTTTTAGCTAAATACCAAAATCGTTTAAAAGGAACAGACAAAAAATGGGATTGGAAGAAAATCAAAAAAATCACTTCAAAAGATAAGCAAGGACAACGTATTCATATTGGAGGAGAAGTTTTAATTTCTTTATTTCAAAGTCTAAGACTTCAACAAAAAGGCTTGTGTATATATTGTGAGCAAACAATACCTGAAAAGAATTTAGAAAATGTACAAGATTATATTTATGGACATTTGGAACATATAATCAAACAGGAATTAGCTAAGACCTTAAATTCAGAAGAAGCAAAAGAAATAATTTTAGAACAAAACAATATTAGTGTTTCATGTAATGGCTTTAACTGTGAATTAGAAGTTTTAGAAGAGAATGATGCAATCAAAAATTTCTGTGGACATTTTAAAGATGGTAATTACACCACTATGGTTTTTGATGAGAATCAATTTTTACATCCATTCAAAGTTAGAAATCTTGAAGAACATTTTGCTTATAATGAAAACGAAATCATCGAAGTAATCAATATTACTCCAAACAATGAAAAGACTAAATCGGAACAGAAATCAGTGAATTATATGATTAATTTTTTAAACTTGCAAGATGAAACTTTAAAAGAAATGAGATTGGAACAGTACAATATTATTTTAGAAGATATTAGTAATGGTGAAGATATAAATGACCTATTATCAGATGATTATGATATTTTTCCTAAATTCTATTCTATGTTAAAATACCTTTTTAAAGAGGACTTAGAAATAATCAATAGGTAATATTTTTTATTATTTCAACATTCAAAGACAGAATTTTATAAAAATACAATAATGGAAAAGGTAGATATTCGATTAGATAAACTAGTATTACGAAATTATAAAGGCTTCTATACCGGCGATGATGAAAACGGCGTAGAAATCACTTTTGATAAAAATTTGACGGTTTTAATCGGTGATAATGGTTCGGGTAAATCCGCTGTGTTAGATGCTATTGCTTTGTTTTTGGGGAAGTTGAGGTCGGAGATTACTAATGTAGGAGAAACTGCAAGTGTTTATCCATTTCCTATGGCTTCTAATGAGAAGAAAAATAAAGATGTAAATAACGAGACTCAATCATCTAAATTAGATGCTTTTTTTAATCTACAACCTCAACTTATATGGGAAAATGAAAATGAAGATGTTAAGAGAATACCCAAGATAGGTTTTACGATTGAAATGTTAAAAGCTCAATCTCCTAGTAAAATTGACGATTCAAAATGGTATGATCATAGTAAAATAGGAATAGAAGAGTTTGATAATAATACAAACGATAAAAAGACTCTGGACTACTTTTTACAAGATAATATACATGATCCTTTAAGTACGGGGGAATTTAAAGATTTGGATAAATCTGTTCCTGTATTAGTTTTCTATGGTGCAAATTCAATTAATACTGATACATCAGGTGAGTTAGACGAGGTTGAAAATACTGTATTTGATACTTACGGTGATGCTTTAGATGCTAATAAATTTAGTTTCAAACAATTTTTTGTGTGGTTCGATTATCAGCAAAAAAGAGAAGCTCAAAGTATTTGGGATACAGAAGCCGAAAAAGATAACATCACGCAATCACAAATTAAATTTGTTGCAGACGCAATAAAAGATATGCTCAATGACAATACAACAGAATATAAAAATTTAAGAGTTGACTGGTCACGTTATCCTATTGAGATGGTACTTACTAAAAAGAATAAAAAGACAGAAATAGAAAGTAAGCTACTTTTTAGCCAACTATCGTCAGGCGAACGCACCCTCATTGCTCTCATAGCAGATCTTACAAGAAGATTATGTCTAGCTAATCCTAATGCTAAAAATCCGCTCAACGGCAATGGCATCCTTCTTATTGACGAAATAGATGTGCATTTGCATCCAAAATGGCAGCAAAAAGTAGTGACCAAATTGCGTGAAGTTTTTCCGAATATTCAGTTTGTGGTGACGACGCATAGTCCGCTGGTTCTGAATAATATTTATAGTAAACATATTCGCTCTATCGAAAATGGAAAAATCTATGGTGTGTCAGATACTTTCGGACATGATGATGCAGATGATATGCTTCGTATTATGGGTGTAAAGTCAGATACTCGTGAAAAAATAAAAGAAATACACCGCTTACTTCGAGAAAATAAAATTGAAGAAGCGAAAGCGATTAGAACAGGAATCACAACCGAAGGTACTTTTGCGCCTTTGTTAGAAATTGACCTATTTATTAAACGAAAAGAACGAATCTCGCATGAAACATATTGATAAAAAGGAATCTCCTGAAAATTTTGAAAATTGGAAGGAAAAGTATAAAAGCGGTAGTGAAAAGAATCTTGAAGAGCGTTATAAAACGGATATATCAGGTAACGACTTATGGGAAGTATTACCAAGTTCTTCAATTAAGGAAGATAGAAAAGAAGAAGGTATAATTTATTATTCAAAGCAAGAACTCCGTTCTTCGATTATAGTAGAGCAAGGGTTTATCTGTTGTTATTGTAATCAAGAAGTTAAAAATGATAATACATCTGTTTTAGAACATTTTAATCCAAAAGGATTAAAGCAATATAAAAATCAAACCTTTGACTATAAGAATATCCTAATCTCTTGTAATGGAGGGCAAAAAGACCCTAAACCAAAATATTCACATTGTGATACAAACCGAAAAAAAGGGGAAGAATTACCACTTTCGCCTTTACAAACCGACATTGAAGAACATTTTGATTTTACAATTGATGGGCAAATTATTGGAAAAACAGATGCAGGAAATGAAATTATTGGAAAATTAGGTTTGGATATTTTTAAATTGGAAGACTTGAGAGAAAGTGCCATTAGAGCAATTGTTTATGAAAACCCTTTTGATCAGATTTTAGAATTTCGTTCAAAGGAAGACGCATTAAGAGAAAAAAACGTTTACAGCAACTTGAAAATAAAAGATTTGAACCATTTTGTACTGCAATCATCAAGGTTTTAGACAATGAAATCATTAATATATTATGAACGAAACTAAAAAACACCTATTCCTATTCACCATCGGGCCCGTACAATCCTTTATTGCACAAGCGAGGAAGACGCAGGATTTGTATGCGGGGAGTCAGATATTATCAAGACTGGTAAAAGCGGCTATTAAAGAAGTGCCAAATTGGAAAGACAAAGTTGTTTTTCCAATTTTGAATGATGAGAATGAAAATCAATCTTTACCTAATCGCTTCGTCGCTATTGTTGAAAAACCTGAAAATGAGTTAAAACAATTAGGAGTTGATATTGAAAAAAAGGTAAGAGCAGAATTTAATATAATTGCAGATAAAAGTTTGGATAGCAGAGCTAAACCTAATGGCTTTGATGAACAAATCAATCGTCATTTAGATATTCATTGGGCTTTTCATCTTTTAGATAAAAGTAATTATAAGAAGAGTTATTCAGAAATTGAATCCTTATTAGGTAGTGTCAAAAATGTTCGTCCTTTTGAACAATTTGGTAATGGATTGGGAGAAGCTGGGCGAAAATGTAGTTTAGATGGTGAGAATAATGCTTTGTTTTTTGGACGTGAAAAACCGAGCTTCATAATAAATGATGCGGTGAAACTTAATGGTTTTTTAACTGATGAAAAGGAAGGTTTGAGTGCAGTAAGTTTTGTTAAGCGGTATGGCGTTAAAACAAATTCTTTTCCATCTACGGCTGAAATAACCGTTGATTATGATAAACAACAATTAAAAGCGGAAAAATTATTAGCTTTTGAATGTCTTGAAAAGTTGTTTGGAAATGAAAGGGATGTTATTGAAGCCTGTACTAAAATGGTAAATAATCAATGGATTAAAAAATGTCATATTAAAGAATTAAGCAATGAAGATAATTGGAATAATCAATTTGATTATCAACAATTATTTGAAGAAAATTTAAGAGAAAAATACATTCCAAATAAGGAGCAATTGAGATTAGCTAAGATTTTACAAAAAAAATTAGCTTCAAGTTTCAAAACTAAATATTACGCTGTCATTATGTTTGATGGTGATAAAATGGGAAAATTGTTATCTGAAAACGCTTCACTTAGTTTCCATCCAAAATTTTCAGAATATTTAGCCAATTTCGCAAAAGTAGCAAGAGGAATAGTAAACAAACACGGTCAAACAGTTTATGCTGGTGGCGATGACTTTTTAGGCTTTGTCAATTTACATTGCTTATTTGATAGAATGACTGAATTAAGAGAAGCCTTTGATAAAGAGATTAATGAAAATATTAATCAAGGTCAAAAACTTACTTTCTCCGCAGGTATCGTTATCGCTCATTATAAAATGCCGCTTGCAGAAGTTTTAAAAACGGTTCGTAAAGTCGAGAAAAAAGCAAAAAATGACGGTGATAGAAATGCTTTTTGTATTACCGCAATGAAGCACTCGGGAGAAATTCAGGAAACTGTTTTTAAATGGGGAGAGGATAATGCGAATTGGAAGGCATTGCAATACATTACTAAACAATTGATTGATGGCGTTTTTTCTAATAAGTTTATTACGAATTTAACGGTGGAGTTGTATCAGTTAGCGGGTTTAGAATTAAATAAAATAGGAATAAGTAATGATGCGATATTTACTGAATTTAAACGTTTAACGAAACGAGCATTAATTGAAAAAAGTGATAAAGTAACTAATGAGAATAATATAAAATTACTTGTAGAACAACTTGAATTACTTTATAGGAATAGTCGTAAAACGAATGAAAAGACAAAGAACTTTATTCATGCTTTACAAATCGCTGATTTTTTAAGCCGTAAAATTAATTAAATTATGAGAATTAGATTAACAGCTTTAGATACACTTTTTTTTAGAGATGGAAAACCTTTTAATCGAGGAGAAGAAACTTGGGCAAATGGTATTTTTCCACCACCTCCGAGTGTGCTTTATGGGGCATTGAGAAGTTTATACTTTACTTCTAATCCGAAAGACATAGGTAAAGAAAATACTAATAATGACCCTACAAATGATTTGGTCATTAGTGACATACAAATAACATCCGATGATAATTTGTACTACACCTGTCCGTTAGATGTTGTTATTGAAAAAGCAACCCAAAATACTAATAATGAAAATTACTTATTATTAAATTTAGATAAAACTAAAAGAATAACGTCATCAAATTTAGATTATCATTTATCGGTAAGCGATAATTTAGAGGTAGAAACACTTGACGGTTATGTTTCTCAAAGTAATTTTGAACGAAAATATTTAAAAGGACAAACTCCCAATGATATATTTTCATTGGAAACCTTTTTGACTTTAGAGCCTAAAGTTGGGATAGGTAGAGATAATAATACTCATGTAAGTGATGAAGGTTTATTATATCGTGTGGGTATGGTTAGACCTGAATCTCAAAATGATAAGGGGCAATTTTCAAAATTGAATATAGAAATTGAGTTTGACTTGAAAATATGGAATTTATCAATTGGAGACAAAGGGTTCATTAAATTAGGGGGAGAAGCAAAATCTTGTTCTTATGAAGTTATTTCTTCGAGAAAGGAAGTAACTATTAAGTCATTTTCATCTGATATATTTAAAATATATTTTGCGACACCTACTGTTTTTAATAATGATAAAATTAACAAAAAATGTTACGGTTGGATACCGTCTTTTCTTGATGAAAACTTAGAAGGAGAATGGAATGGTATAAAAGTAAAATTATTAACAGCAGCTATTGGAAAACCTAAATACTTAGGCGGGTTTGATATGAAAAAACGAAGACCTAAACCTATGATTAAAATGATACCTGAAGGTTCTGTTTATTATTTTAAAGTAATTGATAAAAATGATATTGATAAATTAAAAAACTTAAAACAACCTTTTGTCCTAATTGATGAAGATGAACAAAATACAACAAGAAAAAGTGATAAAAAATCCAATCAAGGGTTTGGTTTAGCTTATTTATCAAATATATAAAAAATTAGATGTAATGAATATTATTACGACAGTAGGAACGTCAATTTTTGAAAATTATAAGGATAAAAACCCTACGGATAAAGGTTTTAAAGGAATTTATAAAGATTTCAAAAAGAAATCCGATGATTATTCTTGTTTTAAAAATGTTGATACAGACGATATAGAAGATTTAGAAAATGGCGTAAAAAGTTGGTTTAAAGGAAATAAGAATGCTTCCGCTGAAATTACCTCTATTCTCGCTATTGCGAATGAAGCAAAGGATGATGAAACTATTGAAGTTCATCTAATAGCAACCGATACCGTTTTAAGTGTCTTAGCTGCGGAATTGATAAAATGTTGGTTTAATGAAAATGAACAACCTAATATCAAAGTCGTTTTTGAACGTCCCGAAAAATTAAAAACACAAGCGGATAGTAAGCATATTATTCATAAACTTAGTATTTCTTCTAATAAAGAATATCAAGAAGGTTTTATGAATTTGATTGAAGTGGTATCAAAATTAATAGATAAAAATAAAAAAGCTAAAGAGGAGACGATTTTAAATATTACAGGTGGTTACAAAGCGATTATTCCAATTATGACTTTACTTGGGCAAATTAAAAAGGTGCCTTTAAAGTATATTTATGAGGAAAGTAATACTGATGATACAACGCAGTTGGTGGAAGTTGGGAATTTGCCGATACACATTGATTGGAAAATATTAGAACCAACCTTACCTTTTATTACAGATATTTTTCCTTTTAAGGATGAAATCGAATTAATAAAAGAATGTTTGAGTTTAGATATTCTTAACTATAAAAAAAAACAAAAAAAGATTACGAATGGCAAAGTTGCTGCGAGTATTATTAAAGGTAACTCAAATGACAAAAAAGCTATTCAGTTATTAGAAAAGATACAAGTAAGTAATTTTCCCAAATTAAATGAATTTCGAGAAAAAAATGCAAAATATTGGGAGTTAATGATTTTAATGAAAGAGTCTCGATTAATAGATGATAATTTAGACTTAACTACAATCGGACAAATTATAAAGGAATATAAAAACCAGAAACCTCTCGGTGGAACATTTCTTGGACATTATATAGAACTATTTTTATTTTATTATTTCAGTCATCAACCAAAAAACAATCTAATTAAAAATTATTCAATCTGTTTACCAAATACGATTGAAGGGTTTTATGGTAAAGATAAGGATGGAAATATTGATTTAGAAAAAACAGGAACTTACGGTGTTGATAAAGATGGAAATATTGATTTGAATAAAAATGATTATAAAATAGGAGATATTGACCTAACCTTTAGAAGAAGTTCTCATGATGTATTTTGTGAAATAAAAGCTCTGGGTGCATTGACAGAAATATTTGAAAGAATAGATACTCAAAATGACTATTATCATCAATTAAAATCAAGAATTGTAAAATATCACAATATCAAAGGAAATGAAAATAAAAAGCTTGAATTATTCTTTTTGGTTTATGAATTTCAATTTGTTGAATTTCAAAAATCATTGCAATCGAAAATTGAACAATTTGATACTGCAAAAACAGTACTTCAACATATTTCTAAATTAAATGACGAGTTTGGTGATAAGTGTGAATTCAAAATTATTGGCTTACAAAAACTTCAGCCAATACACTTAGCTGGTGCGGAAAAGTCCTTATTAGAAATTAAAGATGAATACCATGTATGGTCTGAAATAAAATTGTAGTAAAATTATAATAAGAAGGCTTTAAAAATTAATCAACCATGAATGAAAGCCAATACAAAAACTTCCTCCTGCACCTAAAAGGACATATTGAACAATCAAGATTAAAAGCAGTCTTGTCGGTCAATAAACAGATGATACAATTGTATTGGGAAATTGGGCGATACATTTTGGAACAGCAAGCAAAAGAAGGTTGGGGAACGAAAGTCATTGATAGATTAGCTAAAGATTTACGAATATCGTTTCCTGAGATGAAAGGATTATCTGCTCGTAACTTGAAGAGAATGAGAAGGTTTGCTGAAACTTATCCTAATGTTGAAATTGTGCCGACAGTGTTGGCACAAATTAGTTGGTCGCATCATGTGTTGCTTATGGAGAAATTTAGCGATAATAATGATAGATTTTGGTATATGGAACAAGCTGTCGAAAATGGCTGGTCATATCGTATTCTAATGCACCAAATTGAATTGGGATTACATGAAACGCAAGGTAAGTTACCGAATAATTTTGAAGAATATTTACCTGCAATTCAATCCGATTTGGTACGACAAATTTTTAAAGATGAGTATATTTTTGATTTTTTATCACAAAACGATGTTCAAAATGAAAGGGCTTTAGAAAAAGATTTAACAAGTTATATTACGGAATTTTTATTGGCTTTAGGTAAAGGTTTTGCTTTCATTGGTCGGCAATATCATTTGGAAGTCGGCGAACAGGATTTTTATATTGACTTGTTGTTTTATCATGTCAAGTTACATTGCTACATCGTGGTAGAACTCAAAACGGATGTTTTCAAACCTGAATATGCTGGAAAACTTAATTTTTACTTATCAGCCGTTGATGACCTCGTTCGACAAGAAGAGGATAAGCCGACAATAGGTTTGTTATTATGCAAAAACAAAAATAATATCGTGGTAGAATATGCGCTCCGAGATGTCAATAAACCGATGGGCGTAGCCGCTTATCACTTAACTAAAAAAGTACCTGACGAACTTGCTAAAAACTTGCCGAGTGAAGCAGAATTAAAACAAATTTTACAAGAAATAAATCTTCAAACGAAAAATAAAAAATAAAAAATATGTATCAAATAGCGAAACCCTTATTCCTAATCTGCGAAACGCCTCTACACGCTGGTAGCGGCTCAGACTTAGGAATTGTAGATTTACCAATTCAGAGAGAAAGACACACGGACTTTCCTAAGATTGAAGGCTCATCATTGAAAGGAGCATTGAGAGAAGCCGTTGAGCAACAAGTTTTAAAACCATTTAGAAAAGATGCTTCAAAAAAATTGGAAGTAAGAAAAAAACTAATAGATTTAAATAGAGTTTTTGGACATGACAATGGTGCTTTGAAAGGTTTTTCAAAAGAAGAAATGGATAACCTTTTTGACACAAAAGATAAAGACGGAAAAGTCGTAAAAGGTAAAACCGACTTCGCAGGTGCAATTGGCTTTACAGATGCTCGGTTATTACTTTTTCCTGTGAAATCCATGAAAGGTGTTTTTGCTTGGGTGACTTGTAAAAAAGTACTTAGTCAATTCTTGAGTGATATGAAACAAACACAAGAGGGCTTTGATATTGAAGGAATAAATCTGATTGATAATTCAAAAACCTATGTCTTTAATGTCGATACTTCTACGAAGTTAAAAACAGATAAAGTAGTGTTAGAAGAATATACATTTACTTTTGATAAAGACTTGCCCTTAAATGATGCCGTTCAAGTAAATGGTAATGAAAATTTACCTGATTGGTTAGCCAAACATTTATTCAACGATGACGGAAGTTATTGGTGTGAAAAGGTGAAAAAAGATATTATTGTTTTATCGGATGATGATTTCAAAGATTTTGTCAATCTTTCTACGGAAGTAATCACTCGAACTAAAATTAGTAATGAAACAGGAACAGTAGAGAATGGTGCATTATTCACAGAAGAATATTTACCGTCTGAAAGTGTGATGTATTCTTTGGTTTTAGCTCATCAAGAGTTTAGAAAAGATAATCCTTTTACTGCTGATGAAGTATTAGATTTCTTTGGTGAAAATCTAAATGAGATTATACAAATCGGTGGCAGTGCAACTATCGGTAAAGGATTAGTACGAACTGGAACTTCATTTTTTTAATTTAAAAACGATTAATCATGGCTGAAAACACATCAAGAACGACTTTAGAACAAGGTCGAGCTGCTTTTGCTTATAAAGCTGCGGAGGCAGGTAGAGATAACTTAGGAACGAAAAGTAGCGAATATAAATCTTATGTTAAAAAACTACCGATGCTTATAAAAACCAACGGTTTAGGCGCTGCAATCTCCTTTGCATTTGCAAAAGGTAACGGTAAAAACGGTAAAAATGGAATCCCTGACATAGGAAAAACCTGGGGTTTAATCTACTTACAAATCGAAGAATGGTTGAAAAATAACTGGGTATTAGCTGATTTTAAGAAAGATGAAACATTAATGCAGAACTTATTAAGATTAGAAACACCTGAATACCGTGCGACAACCATCGAAGTATTAGCTTTATTGAACTGGATGCGTCGCTTTGCAGAAGGATTAATTGATAAATCAGATAGCGATGAGTAGAGAAACAGGAAAATTAAAAGTATCAAAAAAGCTGAGCGGAACTATTAAAAATGGTAGAGCTGTATTGTCTATTCCTAAAGAATATGACCTTAATCCTCGGGAACGTTTCAATAATAAGGCATGTGAATATGACTTGGACGGAGGAACAGTTGTTAAGGTATTTGTAGATGGAACAGAACTGCCAAAAGATACCGCAGAAGCAGAACGAAAAGCTGCCCGTATTAAAGAAAGGGAAGCTCAAGAAGCGATCGAACGAGAAGTAAAAGAAAATGAGAAAAAGTTTAAAGCCTTAAATGCTCCTTTCAAAGATGATAGTTTTGATGTCAAAAAGAGTTTTGCACCAAAAGATACAAGAGAATTAACTATTCAACCTTTTGAAGTAGAAAATTTTGCTTTGAAACTCAATCGCTTTGCTCGTTTTGTAGAGAAAGACGATTATTCAAAATCTAATTTTGAGTTCTTTAAGACGAATAGAGGTAAGGCAGAACATCAAATTGTTTCTAATTACGGTGATACTGATTTTACAGCATTAACGGATAGAAACAAAAAAAATGCTAAAATTCTCTTTGGAGAAAATTGTGAAGTGTTTACAAAATCAACTGCTGGACGTTTAATAACTGGTCTTGGCGGTGCTTCGGTTTATGAAACAGATATTACTTTACATCATGTTTATGGATTTCCGTATTTGCCTGCAAGTGGGATAAAAGGTGTCCTTCGTAGCTGGATTATCCAGAATGTTTTTGCTGATGAAAAAAATATAACAGAAGAAGGCGATAAAAAAAGCCCTCTTATTAATGCAGAGTTTCGAGCATTGACGGAAAGTGAAGCATTTTGTAAAATATTTGGCTGCCCTTCTAAAGTAAGGAAAATAGAACTTGATAGCAATGGTGATAAGGTTAAGGACGAAAAGGGCAAAGTTCGATATGACTTTGAGGATGTTGCATTAAAACATGATAAGAAAAATGGACAAGAACATCAAGGCAAAGTTCAGTTTTTCGATGCTTATCCAACAGTAGCACCAGAAGTTGTCCCGGATTTAATGAACCCACATTATGGACCCTATTATACTGGAGATGGAAAAATACCGCCTGCAGATTACCATAATCCTATACCTATTTTCTTTTTGACCGTAGAGAAAAAGACTGAATTTCAGTTTCTATTTGGTTCAAAGGATTTTGAGATTAATCAAAAACTTTGGGCATTTGAAGAAGGTGGAGAAGCAAAAACTTTATCCGAATGGCTAAAATATGCTCTCGAAAACCATGGCATCGGGGCGAAAACCGCAGTAGGCTACGGTTATATGAGCGAAAGTAAATAAATCTAAAAAAGTGAACGCAAGGCGTTCACTTTTTTCATAAAATACACAATCATTCGTAAAATCACTTTTCAATATGGCACAAGTATTAATTTCTCTAATATCCGACCAAACGATACCGAATGTCTTATTCATCAAAGAATATGAAAATAAAATAGATCGCTATATTTTCGTTACGACGAAGAGGATGGAACAGCAGGGAAAGTTGTCTTGGATTTTGAATGCAACGGGTATTCAAGAAGAGCAGTATCAGAAAGCGGTGGTGGTAGAAGACGAATTGATTAGTATTGATGAAGAATTGAATCGGTTGGAACTGAACCGTGAAGACGAGTATATTCTAAATCTCACTGGCGGTACTAAAATCATGTCTATTGGTGTGTATAATTACTTTTTGCCTCGGAATAGCGAAATATTTTATATTCCTATTGGAAAAAACATTAGTAGAAAAATATTTCCGCCTGTTCGAGAAAGGGAATTTGCGATTGCTTACCGGACGGATTTGATGACTTATCTGACAAGTTATGGTATAGCCGTTGTTAATCCTAACGAAATTCATCACCTTTCTAAAAGTGAAGTATTTACGAATACCTTTTTTAAACGCAATTATTCTAAAAGTAAAGAGCTGAATAAACTACGCAGTCTCAAAAAAGAGACTAAAAGAAACAGTTTCAATAAATTACAATCACCTACTTTATTTGAATGGTTGGAAAATATTCAGTTTCCATTCCAATCGAAAGATAATTTAACTGCGAAAGAAACTTTTTACCTTTCTGGAGGATGGCTTGAAGAATATACTTATACTTTTATTAAAAATTTGTTACATCTTCCAGATTCCGCAATCGGCTTAAATGTAAAGATAAAACGGCAGGACGTGAGTAATGAGTTTGATATGATGTTTGTTTTGGATAATGGGATTTATGTGTTGGAATGCAAAACTGGTTTAGAACAGAAAATAGCTTATGAAAGTGCTGTTTATAAGTTAGCCGCTTTAAAAAAGGATTTTGGATTGTTTGTGAATAGCTATATTGTTACAATGACGGAGGTAAGAAGTCCGTTTTGGAAAGACCGAGCGGCTCTTTTTAATATTCGACTGATTGATAATTTGAAAGATAGAACTGGCTTGGAGCGATTTGAAAAAATATTTACGAAAATATAAAATATAAAAATGTTACTTAACTTTTCTAATCACTCCGCCACAAAATGGGGAGATAAACAACGACAAACTGCCACGAAGAATTACGGGAGCATTCAAGATATGCCTTTTCCGAATGTTCCGCCTGCGGCAACTTCGGAAGAGATTAAAGTATTAGCAAATGGTTATGTGACGCAAATTCGAGCATTGGCGAAAGCGGAAGGTAATCAACCTTTTGCAGTACATATTATGGGCGAAATGACTTTGATTTTTAGGATTATCACTTCATTGAAACGGTCAAAAATTGTATGTGTAGCGAGTACTTCTGAGCGAAATACGGCTGAGCATGAAGATGGTACGAAAACGATTTTATTTGAGTTTATACAATTTAGAACTTATGTCTGATGAAAGAC
>Ga0222647_1000507_pt1 | contig 16211 bp, 16 predicted proteins | sample AntAcemetagen333_FD_179864 | JGI IMG/M metagenome (GOLD analysis project Ga0222647, IMG submission 179864) | Saline water microbial communities from Ace Lake, Antarctica - #333 | ecosystem: Environmental > Aquatic > Non-marine Saline and Alkaline > Saline | place: Antarctica: Ace Lake...
TATTTGTATCTCAGAATATACTTTTTTAAATGGTAAATTTTCCAATGTTGAGTCCTTATGCTCACCGGATTGCGGCATCCAGCGTAACGACGGTCTTCCTTAATCTTCAGCCTTCGCCATTAGATTTCAGTATTCAATATTCAAATTTTCCGTACCAAAGTCAGCACTTTAATTGTGGAATATCGATTGGAATACAATAATTTAAAACCATAGTATTTGAACGAAAAAATAACTATTTTAGAATAGGCTTAAAAAATTATTTTCGAGGTTATAAAATATCTTTTCAGCCCAAAAAGTAAGGTTTAAACCTCTTCTTAAATCAGCACTTGAAAAGTAACATGACTTAAAATTGGTTTAGATTCCAAAAAGTCTGCGAAGAGCTGCAAATCTTTTTTAACAATATTATCATCGTAACCTTTTGTCAAGAAATTAATAATCACGAAAGGTTTGGAATTACTTGTTTTCAAACCTTTTATTGTGATTTTAGAACCATCAAAAATTAAATTTATCGTATGAATATCATCGGTCGGATAAACATTTCCCGCAGCCGTTTTTAAGATTTTTCGTTGGTAATTAATAATAAAATTTTGACTGGTTTCAACGGGGTTTATAATTAATCGCAACTGATTTTCCGTAATTTTCAAATACGACGGCAACAAATCCTCCTCCGAACCTATCGGGCGCAAATACAAAACATCTTCTCGCTTATTAGTACTTCGACTATCATGGATTTCTAATGCCAACAAATCCGACAAACTATCCAAAAGGTAAGATAATTCATCGGGTGGAAGCACGGTTGTACCAATACTTTTACCAAATTGTTCAAACCGAATTTCCAATAATTCTTTTTGAGGTTTAATGACGATGTCTAAATAAGTTGGCGATTGCAAATAAAAAGACTGCTCCTGCTCTTCGTTTTCTCGAGAATTTCTAACGGTAACTTTTCGTTGCGAAAATTCAATATAATTGGGATTGAAAAATGGAATCCTGTTAAAAAATAAGTTGAAAAAGAAAATAATCACAAAAATACCAAACATAGATAAATGAAAACTTCCCGTAATTAGAATCACGAGCGTGAAAACAATGAAACCCGAAAAAGCCATCGGAATTTTCCAATTTTCAAACTTACTTTTTACCCCGTCAATCTTCAAATATTCGTGAGGCGAATAAACAACATATTTGATTAACCCTTTTTCTTTCATCTTTTTACATGGTTTCATGGCTACATTATTTCCTTATTTTCTCGTCCGAACGATGATAAAACAAGGAAACAATGCAACCGTGAATCACTAAAAAATCGCTTCCAATTCACTTGGTTTTGTAATCACTTTAAACAATTTCAAATGCGCTTCTGTCATAAATTTTTCATCAACCGTTCGTTGCAACATTTCAATAATTGGGTCATAAAAACCATCGGTATTCACGATGATAATTTCGCCCGAAAACAAGTTCAACCGTTTCAAACTCAACACTTCAAAAAGCTCATCCCAAGTGCCGCAACCACCTGCTAATGCAATAACAGCATCCGAATCGGTAAACATAATTCGTTTGCGTTCTTGCATTGTTTTAGCCCAAATCGTTTCCGTCAAACCTTCGTGATGACGTTCTATATTTTCCATAGAACGCGGAATTACACCTACTACTTTTCCGCCATTTTCCAACGCTCCGTCCGCTACTTTTCCCATCAAACCGACACACGCACCGCCATAATAAACCGTATGCTTTTGCTTCGCTAATATCGCCCCGACTTCCGTTGCCATCTCGTAATATTTCTGGTGTGCGTTTTCACTCGACGCACAATAAACTGCTATATTCATTTTATTTTGAAGTTTAAGGCATCGGACGCTTTGAAAGCGTCCGATGCCTTGATGACCCTAACGTCTATTAACTTTTAAATCTTTCGATTTCGTTATTAATATTTTTATTTCTTTTTCAATTTTATTTTTAAAATCAAAAATATACAATTCTGCTAAAGTTTCTGTTTCAATTAATTTTCCAATTGAATCTAAACGATTATTATTCATACAATCCAAAACCAATAACTTTTTCAGATGCTGAATTTCCGAAAGATTTTTCAAATGATTATCTCGGAGAAATAGGTATTTTAAGTGTTTTAAATGCCGAATCCCACGTAAAGTTGTGATTTTATTCGCCGTCAAATTGAGTAATTCCAACTGTTTTAGATGCGAAATACCATTTAAGTTTTTAAGATTATTCCCTGCAAGGTTGAGTTCTTTGAGTTGCATAAAATATTCTAAACCAGATAAATCGGTGAGTTTAAAACTCAGTTGTTCCAAACCAAAAAGCAATATTCCATTGCCAACAATCTCCAATTTTTCGGTACTAAACAACGCCCGTAAATCTTTTTCCGTGGGCAAAAACACCGTTTCACCATATCGTAAAAAAGCATGTTGAAAGGCTTTTTTCCATTCGTCCGACAAGTTCCACCATCGATTTTCTAATTCCTCTTTAGAAATATCTGCTAATTTTTTCGGTCGTTTTTTTTGCTTCAATTGCTCCAACAAAGCCTGATTTTCAGCCCTAAGTTGTGCATTTTCAGCTTCTAATTCAGCGATGCGTTGATTTGAATTCATGGTTCGATTATTATCACCTTCGGCTTCTTATTTGATTATGACAAAAAATAATCGAACCACCGTTCTGGCAATAAAATTAATAATTCAAAAGATTAACCGTGATTTTATGATTGATTTCTGAATACGTGATTTCGCAATCTTCAAAAGAAGGTGCAGAAAACCGAGGTTTTATATTATTCGTAAAAGCAAACGGTTCTTTCGGTATGCCCGCAAAATTTTTATCCATCGTCCCATTTTTATTTTTGTCTTGATACAGTGCGATTGCATAATTTCCGCAAGGTAAATCACTGATTTTCAAAGTAATTGTACCTGCTTTGCTGATTTTATAAATCTTATTTTTGTACGTATTCTTTTCATCAGGAAAGTCATTCGTTGATTTATAAATCCCAATACGCACGTTCCCAACGACTTCCTTGATGTTCGTAATCGTAATCAGTAAAGGTTCTTGTTCCGCAGGAATTGCAGAAAGAAAGAAAGCCGCAAACATTATAAAAAATAAAGTTTTCATATTAAAATAATTAATAAAAATAAAAAAATTACATCAGCCCAATTTTATATCAAACCGATAAAACCCACAACCCAAAAACTCGTCAGCTTTTTAACCGCACAAAAGCCACTGGCTTTTCCGATTCATAATCTTCTTGAAATTCCAAAATATGAGCAAATGATTGTAAGAATGAAAATAATTTGCCGTATTTCAAACCACTTTTTCGTATTAATGCACCGACTTGGGCCAAATTCGCCCAACCTGTCGGAGAAGTTCTTGTCAATTCCGTTACCACTTTGACAATAATTTCTTCTTTTTCCGCTCGTAATAATCCATTTTGAATAGACATCTTTATTGAGTTTTCCATAACGTAAAAAGAGTTTTCGAGATAAATTCCCAAAAACCCCTAAAAATCTGCAGTAAATCCTACAAACTCATCACTATTTCCTCCGTCGTCGCCTCATGTACCTCACCATTATTTAAAACCATACGAAGTTTTAATTGGAAAGGAATATTACTTACATCAGGTGCTTGCAAAAAGCGATAAATGTGTTGCTGCTCAAAGATTGCGTCTCGATTACGGATCAAAAATTCTTGCACCATTTCAAAATTATCTCCTTCAAAACTTACTTCCGTAATCGCTGCTAAATTCGTTCCAGCAAGAAAATTCGCATTATAATCATAAACCGTTGTGATGATTAATGAATCAATGCCCTCTTCTCCTCCTCTGTAGCCATCGGGTGGACAAGAACAGGCGGAAGCCGTTGGAATTAGAGAGAAATCATTGAAAAAACTTTTAGAATTCTCTAATTGTAAATCACCATAAAAACTCGTTTGATATGCAATTTGACCTCTGAAATCCTGCCATTGATAAGCCGCTGACCCGTCAACGCCCGATTGTTCGCCTACGCCTGCACTGATACTTTCGATATCAAAATACTTTTTAGTACCCCTACAATCGCACCCATCATCATTACAACCTGGTAAAATGAAGCCAACTACTAAAACTGCCGTTAATAATACTTTTAAAATGTTCATATTTCGGATTTTAAAGCACCTACTAACCTTGATAATTCATAATTGCATGGTTAGCGGTTTGCTGTTAGGCAAATAAATATTCATCTTTTGTATTAATTTCACTGCAAATTTGGGGGTGTTTTTAGGAATTTGTTTAAGCGAACAAATCTTTATCTTTTAAATATTCTGACTTTCGGTAAGATATGGCAAATTCAATACTTAAAAACAATAGAGCGGCAAAAATGAACCATTGAAAATAAGATTCAAACTCATTAAAAACACGTTGTTCGATTTCTCGTTTTTCAATTTTTTGAATATCCTCGTCTAACGCTTTGATGATATTCTCATCTGACCGCAACTTGAAATAAGCTCCTCTTGCAGTCCTTGCAACGTCTTTCAACATTCCTTCATTCAAAGCCGTTCGCACAATTTCACCAGAAGCATCTGTTTTGTAAACCGATTTACCGTTTTCATTTAACGAAATAGGAACGGCTTTGTTCGAGCCGATGCCGACCGTAAAAATCAACATTCCGTTTTCTCCAGCTTTTTCTGCAATATCAATCGCATCGCCTTCGTGATTTTCTCCATCAGAAAGAATAATTAAAGCTTTATGTTTTTTATTATCTTTTTCAAAAGAAGCTTCCGCCAGTTCTATCGCTGCCCCGATTGCCGTCCCTTGCGTACTAATCATCTCGGGATTTGCCGTTTTGATTAAGGTTTGAGCCGTCGCGTAATCCGTCGTTAGCGGCATTTGAACGTAAGCATCGCCTGCAAATAGTATGATTCCGACCCTATCGGTACGAAATTGATTCAATAATTTAAAACAAAATTGTTTCGCCCGTTCCAGTCGATTCGGTGAAATATCACTCGCCAACATACTATTAGAAACATCCAAAGCAATAAAAATATCAATACTTTTTTGTTGTACTTTTTCTTTTTTTGTTCCCATTTGTGGATTCGCCCAAGCAAAACTTAAAAGAATCAAAACCAGTGTTAACATTCCGAATTTTGCAAAATCTTTTAATCGAGAACGTTCCGGCATCAATTCTTTTAACAAAGTCAAATCGCTAAAACGCTGCATTGCCCGTCGTTGCCAAATCAATCGCAATACGAAAACCGTTACTAATATTGGAATTAGTAATAAAGCGTAAAGGTGTTCTATATGTTCAAGTTGTATCAAAATTTCTTCAGTGATTAGTTCATTAGTGATTAGTCAAAACTCGTAATCCGTTTAAATAGTCCGAAAAACAGTATTTTTTAATAAAATTTCTAAACTTAAAAATATAATTGCCAAAAAGACGAAAAAGAAAAATTTATCACTTTGTCTTTTGACGATTTCGACTTCCATTTTTGTTTTTTCCAATTGGTCAATTTCGCTATAAATCTTTTTTAAACCATTTTCGTCCGTTGCTCGAAAATATTTTCCGTCCGTATTCACAGCGATTTCCCGCAATAAATTTTCATCAATTACGACCCTTGCGTAGCCCATCGGATAGCTACCGTCCGCCCGTCTGCCGATAGGCGTCAAAGCTTCACCCATCGAACCAACACCTATCGTGTAAACCTTGATATTAAAAGCTTTCGCCATTTCAACAGCGGTCGAAGGTTGAATATAACCAGCGTTATTTTCACCATCAGTTAATAAAATAATAATCTTCGATTTTGCCTTACTTTTCGATAATGCCTTGACCGAACTCGCCAAACCCATACCAATTGCCGTTCCGTCTCGCAGCCTTCCACATTCCAACTCTGATAAAAATTGTTTAACGATTTTATGGTCGGTCGTAATCGGACATTTCGTAAAACTTTCGCCTGCAAAAGCCGTCACTCCGATTCTATCATAACTCCTTCCATCCACAAAATTCGCTACTAATAGCTGACTTGCGACCAACCGATTCGGGTCAAAATCTTCGGATAACATACTCGATGAAATATCCATCGAAATGATAATATCAATGCCTTCCGCTTCGACAACTTGCTCTTCAAAGACGGCTTGCGGTCGTGCTAAAGCAATCACTAAAAATAAAAAAGTGAGTATTCGCAAAGTGTTGGGCAGCCATTTATTTAATTTTGCACGAATAGAAACCCCTCCGCTAAAACCTGATAAAGTAGGAAATCGCAACTTCACAAACCACTCTCGTTTGCGTAGCCACAGCCACATTATCGGAATAACGAACAATAATAAAAATGCTCCCGGATTGACAAAATATAAATTCGACACGTTTTTTTTTAATTTTCGATTTCTAATTCCTCTTCTTCTCGCTGCGTTATCTCCACGAATTCCAAACTAAAATCCATCGCTTGACGATGTTCTGTTTCACTCGGAACTAACTTTGCAAACTTAACTAAATCCGCTATTTGCAATATACTTTTGAGATTGATAATTTGTTTGGTTTCAATTTCAAAACCATTCAAATCCGTCATAATTTCAGCTGTAACCGACTCCAAAGCAGGTATTTCAAAGCGATTTTCTAAATATTCTCGCATCGTGTAAGATACTTCCGAATGATAGGTTTTGAAATTACCTTTTTGCCAAAATTCCTGTTCTTCCAACTTTTTTAATTTCAAATAAGCAATAATATGAGCAGGTAATTTTGGTTTTTCTTCTACTATTTGACTTATATTTTTTTGTTTTTGTTTTTTTGTATAATAATAAATAATCGTTATTAAAATCAGAATCACAAAAATCCCTACCAAAACAGGTAAAATGTCCTCTTGAAATGACATATCTTCGGGTAAAATGTCCTTAATCGGAGCAATATTTTTAGTAGAATCTAACATTGGCGAAATAACCGTCAACTGCATCGCTTTTGAAAAAATCGTATCGATAATTCCATTCGTTTTTGTTTGAATAGGAATAGACGGAATCACATAAACCCCTGAATCAAAGGCAGTTATTACCATACTTTTTTGCGTCAAAATCTCATTTGCAGAAACGTTAACCGTCGTATCTCGCTCACTCAGCACCTCGATTTTATCGCCTAATTTTACACCTTTTGGCAATAAAATCACCGTTTTCTGTGTATGTCTTACATTTAACTGCATACTCATCTGGTCGCCAATCATCATTTTGGTCGAATCAATCTTCGTTTCCACCTTTGGCTGTCCAAAAGCGATTTGACCGATAATGAGTAACAATAAAATGATAAAATACTGCTTCATATTGCTGATTGATTTATTCGATAATTCTGCCAACTTTCAATGATGTCTTTTCTTAAAAAATTGCAATAAATTTTTGACATAAAATTGGTCATTTTTTTCCAATTCTTCCTTTTCTGGAATCGCAATACTCAACGTATCCGAGCCACTTTTAACAAAAATATCTTGAAAGCGATTTTGATTTTGATAAAAATATTGGCGGTGTTGTTCTCGCTCCTTTTTACTGCCAGTATCAATCCAACGAGTTTTGCCAGTTTCGGCATCTTGAGCGAGGATTAAGCCAACATTTTTGGGCAATTCTACCTCCCGAGGATCATAAATGTGCAAGCCAATCATGTCATGCCGACGAGATGCTATTTTCAACGAATCGCTGTAACCATCGGTCATAAAATCGGAAAGAATAAAGGTCACGCTGCGTTTTTTCTGCACATTATTAAAGAACTTCAACGCCTGCCCCAAATCCGTCCCTTCGCCAGTCGGTTCATAATTCACTAATTCCCGAATAATTCTCAAAATATGGCTACGTCCTTTTTTCGGCGGAATGTATTTTTCGATTTTATCCGAAAACAAAATCAACCCAACTTTATCATTATTAAGACTTGCCGAAAAGCCCAAAACTGCACTAATTTCCGTAATCACTTGATTTTTAAATTGACGAACCGTCCCAAAAAAAGCCGATTTACTCACATCTACAATCAACATCACCGTCAATTCTCGCTCTTCCTCAAACACCTTCACGTAAGGTTCATTATATCGAGCCGTCACATTCCAATCAATATTCCGCACATCATCGCCGAATTGATATTCTCGAACTTCCGAAAATGACATACCTCGCCCCTTGAAAGCCGAGTGATACTCGCCAGTAAAAAGGTGTTTACTCATGCCTTTCGTCCGAATTTCAATCTTCCGAACCCGTTTCATCAATTCGCTTGCGTCCAATTTTTTTATTTTTATAGCACTATTTTACATAGTGATTGTTAAAAATAAGGTTCTCTGACAATTTCTGCAAAAGTGAGCAGGTGACTTTGAGTCATCTGCTCACTAACTCGCTATTTTCAGTACTTCCAAAGTGCTATTTATACATAAATTTATAAGATTTGCAGAAATTGTCAAAGACCCAAAAATAATTGCTGCTACTTCGGGGAATACTGCTACTTTACCATTTCCATAATCGACAAATCCCGCAAATACGGAATCAACAATTCATAAGGAATCGTCACCTGTTGTTCGCCATAAGTACCGTTGAATTTCGTACTCAAAACCAAACCTTCTTTACGAAAAGTGTAATATTCAAATTTTTGACTTTTAATCCAAGATCCATAAAAACCATCATTATAATACGGTCTTTTTTTTACATCTTTTTCGATATACCGTTTGATAAAGCCTTGATAATCAAAACCTTCTTTAAAAATACTTTTTAACGTAATTTCTTTATTTTCAATAAAGTCATAATTAAAAGAAAAACCTTCGTAATCGTTGTCCCAAGTATTAGTTTGAATGATTTTACCACTTATCAAACGACTTGAGAAATGATCGATTTCGTACCAACAATAGGAACGAAGCGAAGCCCGTTGAGCCGCAGAAAATGAAGGAATTTGTTCCGAATATGCTTTCGTATAAGTTCTCGAAAGGCTCAACCAATCTTGAATTTTTGTATTTAAGGCTTCATTAAAATCTTGATTCGTTGTTTTGGGATAAGTGATTTCCGTTTTCGTCAAAAAATCAGCATATTCAATACAACCCACCTCCATTTTTTTAAAAAGCAGCAATTCGCAATCAATTTCTCCAGTTGGCGTAAGTGCTTTCCCAGAAATATTATCCGAACTAAAATCCACACTTGCATTAATTTTCGCAATCGATTTCCAATTCAAATCCTTGATTTCCAAATAGATAGAACGACCATTATTCAATAAATCACCTTCTACAAAATACGTTTTATTCACTTTTTTATAATAAACTGTCCCTTTTACAAAACCATTATTTCCTCGCCTCAGCATCATTTCGACTTCATCATTTCCTATCGTTCCTGAATATTTATGAATCCATTTATTATCGCCACAATAACCAGGATAACGAGGTTCTTGACTGCTGGGCAAAAGCTCTAATTGTTCGCCCAACTTCTTATCCAACGTAAACCAGTTGCCTTTTATCCCATCATAATCCTTAATCGTTGCGTCAATTGTCGCCGTTGCTTTATGCGTTTTATCGTATTCAATAAGTTGCAAAGTCGTATCATTCAGAATTTCCCCTTCCAATCGGAACTTTGCCTTGCTTCGCAAATACCACATCATGCCCTTACAAGTCGTTCCATTGTATGCCAACGTTATTGCTATATCGTTGATATCACTCAATCTACCTTTATAATGCTCTATCCAAAGAATCCCCGAAGCATCTGAAAACATCGCCCGCACTTCATCTTCCATCGTTTGAGCAGACAGCGTAAAACTCCACAAAATGCTCAAAAATATAATTGCTATGGTTTTCATTTCTTCTTTTCTTTTGAATTTAGGTTTGAATTTGGGTTTAACTAAGGAATTTCCACCACATTCAAAATCTCATTAATAATATCCTCTTGCGAAATATTTTCCGCCTCTGCTTCGTAGGACAAACCAATTCTGTGTCGCATTACATCGTGACAAATCGCCCGAATATCCTCTGGAATCACGTAACCTCGACGTTTCAAAAATGCATAAGCTTTTGCGGCTTTCGCTAAATTAATGGACGCACGAGGCGAAGCACCGTAATTAATCAACGGCTTTAGTTTGCTCAATCGATAATTTTCAGGCTGACGAGTAGCGAAGACAATATCAAGGATATATTGTTCGATTTTTTCGTCCATGTAGATTTGATTTACCCACTTTCGAGCATTTAGAATTTGCTCAATACTCACCACTTTTTCCACCTTTTCAAAGGCATCTTTCATGTTCATTCGCATGATTTGACGCTCTTCTTCTTTTGTTGGATAAGTGATTTTTACTTTCAGCATAAAACGGTCGGTTTGAGCCTCTGGCAACGGATACGTTCCCTCTTGCTCAATCGGATTTTGCGTTGCCAAGACCAAAAAAGGCGCTTCCAACTTAAACGTTTCATCACCAATCGTCACCTGACGTTCTTGCATCGCTTCGAGCAATGCCGACTGAACCTTTGCAGGCGCACGATTGATTTCATCTGCCAATACGAAATTGGCAAAAATTGGCCCTTTCCGAACGGAAAATTCATTTTTATTCGGATTATAAATCATCGTACCAACAATATCAGCAGGTAGTAAATCGGGCGTAAATTGAATTCTACTGAATTTTGCATCAATTGTTTGAGCTAAAGTATTGATTGCCAACGTTTTTGCCAAGCCCGGCAAACCTTCCAACAAAATATGACCTTTTGCCAAAAGCCCAATCATCAAGCGTTCAATCATATGTTTTTGACCGACAATAACTTTAGAAGTTGCCTCATTCATACTATCGACAAACGCACTTTCTATGTATATTTGTTGGTTTAATGCTTGAATATCTACCACTGTACTCATGTTTATAGTTTATGTACAAAACCTGTCAGGTTTAATAATCGAGGTTTAATGATTATTTCAAAAGATAAATCATACACTTGTTTTCAAAAAACGTTTATAACATTAGAACGAAAAATAGTTTATAATCAGTAATTCATCGTTCCACAAAGTGTGATTTACACAATCAAATAAGGAATTCACAAAGTTTATGAATTTTATTGAAAAAAACATGGTAAAAGTACCTTGAAAATTCACTAATATACAGTTTTTTTAAACGGATTAACGTCAGATTAACAACGCAACATGAAAGATTTTTTTAATTATAGGGTATTGATTTTTAGTTTTTTAATACTTACGCCAACGATTACAAACGCACAAGATTCTTTGATTGCATTAGCAGAAAAACACAATTTAAACTATCCAATAGATGAAGTATCGACTTCCAAAATAAAGCGTTTTGAAGCGGTACTTGTGGTAAATGAATTGCAAACCAATTCCTTGATTGTTATGTTACGAACGAACGAAAAGCGATTGAGAGAATTGGGGATTTTGTCCCGCAGTTCGGAGATTACAGCCAAACAACGCAGCGGAATCGAAGCAAAAATTACAGCGATGAGGGCAAAAAATGAAACCGTAAATAATGCTTTAATTAATAGTTTTAAGGAAAGTTATGGTTTTTCAAAAGTCTATTTTATTTATGATACGAGTTTGACGAGTTTGAAAAATGGCATTAAAAATGGCATTTTTGTTAATGAAAATGGCGAGGTTGATAAGTCTATTGAATTGACGACGGCAAACTATTATTTTTGTAATTTCACCTTAGTTAGTCGCTCCAACGAAAGCGAAGGTTTGGTGATTTATGATGCGAATATTGAAAGAATAGCAGCACCTTTTCCGACCGTTTCTGTCGCAGGCTCGTCGGGTTTGAATATGCTAATGCAAATTTTGACCAGCGATAACAATTACCAAAAACGAGCGATTACAAAAGATGTGGAGAAGCTGCAAAAGAATTTAGATTTATTGTTAGAAAAAGGTAATCTTGAATTCGGAAAAAACCAATAGTTTTTTTGGTGTTCAAATTATAAATACTTTTTAATTAAAAATAATTCCGACGGAGTTACGATGTATAAAATATGGGCATGAACTCGATATTCGAACAGCAAATATTCAAACGAACTTGATACAATGTCCGAATTGTTATGCGATTCATCGGTTAGATGAATTGATGGAAGATAATATGATTGAGCCAGACGAAATGCCGATTTATAAAGAAAAATTGGAGGGCGATAATTCGATTTTTAGTAATCGGGATTAGGATTTGACGGCTTTTGAAAGTCGTTTTGCAGCACCGCCAAAAGGCAGCAAAATCGAAATTTTTGATACTCGAACGACTTTGGAACTCAATATTCCACCTTGTGGTTTTCAGAATTCAGATATCTTTATAATCGGTTTCAGCACTTTTTGGTTGTGTTTTGTCGCATTTTGGACAACTATGGTACTTTCGGCTGGAGCTTGGTTTATGGATTATTTTCTATTCCGTTTTGGCTCGTTGGAATCGGTACGGTGTCGGGCGTTTTGTCCCGAATAGTCGAGCGACAGGTTATTGAAATAGATAAATATACATTGCGAATACTAAAGTCTGCCTTGTTTTTCAAAAAAGTTTACGATTTCGATATTATGGATATTGATAGCATTGGTAACCAAAAGGCAAACTTTTCTAATCTGTTCAAAGGTGCGAAATTTAACACCTCAGCGAAGACTTTATCGAACAAAAAACGAACTTTACCTACTATTCGAGTTGGTATAAAAGACGTTACTATTTTTGAATTTTTATCCGAAACGGAACAAATATGGGGTATTGGAATATTAAAACAAGCGATTCAAAGATTTGCAGAAAAAAAGTTTGAGCTTTGCTTTTTATTATTTTGCCGAATTAAATTAATTAGATTACCTTTGTCGATTATTTATGATTAAAAATAACTCCTTTTGGAGTATAAGATATTGGTTAAGGACTTATAAAGTCCGTGATTAAGGACAGAATGCATTATTTTCATTTTGTTTTTTGGGGTTATACAGGGATTGCTGAAATAATGCTTTCCCTGTTCTTATTTTAAGGAACAAGCAACCAAATAATCTATCAAATTTTTGAAATCCAAGAAATTATCCTTTTATGCTTCATCGCTCAACGTTACCAGACGACCAAAATCGTCGGTACGAAATCGCATAATCGTAATTTAGCTTAAAAAAAAACTAATCGAACATCAAGGACACAAAAGCATTATGAATGCGAGGTAAAAAATAGGTTGATTTCGGTGGCATAACACCTTCTTCATCAACAATATTCATAAAATTAGCCGTTGAAATTGGATAAACCATAAAAGCGATACTCAAGCTTTTGGCTTGCTCTACTTTTTCCACAACTCCTTCAATTCCTCGGTCGCCGCCGATATAAGCAACATTATCTACATTTCTAATGTCGTTCATTTGAAGTATATTATTAAAAACATACTTATTTAATAGAGAAACATCTAACTGTTTTATTTGTGAATTGTCTTGATTAATCGTTTCGGTTTTCCATTTTAATTGATACCAATTTGTACCAATTAGCATCGAAATCTCATATTTTTCACTTGGTTTAAAAGCGTTTTGGCGAGGTGTGATTTCGGCAATCATTGCTAACTGTTTCAAAAAATCATCCACATCAAAATCCTTATTCACTTTTACAATTCGGTTATAATCCGCAATCGTCAATTCGTCCGTCCCAAAAAAGGCACAATACAAATAATTATACGGTGAGTTTTCAGGCAAAATCCCCAAACGATCCAACGCATATTTGTAATAACGAGAAAGTGTTGCGGCACGATGATGTCCATCTGCGATATAGGCTTTTTCGACTTTATCTCGAAAAAGTTTCATCAAATAATCACACTCCTCTTGAGATTCTAAAAACCAAAAATCATGTTCTGCATCTTTGTATTCGATGCTTTGATTGGGCGTTTTTGTTTCAGTAATATTTTTGAGGAAGGCAGAAATTTCGGGAACGGTCGGATACGTCAAAAGTACCGGTTTTATTTGTCCATTACGTTCTTCAAACAGGCGGACCATTTTTTCTTCCTTAGATTCAATAGTTTCCTCGTGTTTGATGATTCGTTCGTTAAAATAATCCTGAATGTTCGTCGCCGCTAAAATACCTATATGGTGTTCATTACCTGATTTTTGACGATAAATAAAAAGGGATTCGCCTTCTAATTTTGAAAAATAACCGTTTTTGTAATAGACAGGATAAAGGTGCTTTGCTTTTGAAAAGAACAAGGCAGGATTAAAAATCCGTTCTAAACTCGGCAATGATGCCTTGAAAGGATGAATGTGCATTGATTGGTATTTAGTAGTTAGTAGAACGTAATTGGTAGAAAGTAGAGAGATGACATATAAAAATTTAAGCTCCAATTTTTATATGTTCTCTCTATATTCTAACAACTATCCTCTACAAATTCAAAATTATGCTCCAAAGAACTCAATAATTCTATCTGCTAAAGCTAAGGCAACTCGGCGCTGAGCCTCGACCGTCGATGCTCCGATATGTGGAGAAACGGAAACATTCGGATGATTCAATAATTCGATATTAGGATTGGGTTCATTTTCAAAAACATCAATTCCTGCTGCGCGAATTTTTCCAGTTCTTAAACCTTCCAAAAGTGCCGCTTCATTAACCGTTCCACCTCGTGACGCATTGATAAGAACGACACCGTCTTTCATCATTGCGATTTCCCGAGCCGAAATTAATGGTTTTCCAATGTATGGAACGTGAACGGAAATTATATCTGCCATTTCTAATGTCTCTTCAAACGAACACGTTGGTACGTCAATTGTTAAAGACATATTTGGCAAATTAAAAATATCTAAATCTAATTTTACACTTTCAAAAGCGTAATCTACAGGCATGATTTCCATACCAAAACCAATCGCAATTTGAGCGACTTCCTGTCCCACTCTTCCAAATCCAAGAATACCTATTTTACGACCTTTTAATTCAAAACCTTCCGAATAATCTTTCTTTAATTTTTTGAATTGAGCAACGCCATTCTCGGGCATTTGTCGATTTGACTTATGCAAATTACGAGCAACGGAAAGTAGATGACCAAAGACCAATTCTGCCACAGAAACAGAAGAAGCTCTCGGTGTTGTCATCACTTTAATCCCCTTACCTTTAGCATATTCTGCATCAATATTATCAAAACCCAAACCACCTCTAACAATAATTTTTAGATTAGGACAAATATCAATTAAATCTTTTCTTATCTGTGTCGCGCTTCTCACGATGACCACATCATAGTCAGGGAGTACGTTAGGCAGCTCCTCTTGAGGTACTTTCATTATATCTACCTCATACCCAGCTTCTTCTAACAATAATTTACCGTCGTCATGCAGACCGTCATTTGCTAATATTCTTATCATTTCAAATTGCTTTTTTAATTTAGAATTTTCAAATTTTCCTTGACGTGCAAGTTATAAGGAATATATGAATATTTTACATAGTTTTTCAGGAAACCTCAAAAAACCCATTTCATAGCAATTGTTAGTATCAAAATGATAATTATAACCATTCAAATCACTGCTTAAAAGAGTTTTAATCCGAATTCATTTTATTTAAAATTGGTCAATTATTTCCAATAAAAAAGTCTACTAAACCTTATATTTAGTAGACTTTTTTATTTTAATTTTCATAATTTAATGAACCTATTTCAACTCAAACAGCCCTAAAACAGTGAGCTGATGCCGATTCGACCACAAAATTAATGCAATTTATTTCACATTATGAACGTGAACGTCCATTTGAGGGAACGGAATACCAACTTTTTCACGGTCAAATGATTTCTTAATATTTTCGTGCATAAAGAAATACGCATCCCAATACGTCGCAACAGTTACCCATGGGCGAACAATGAAATTCACCGAACTATCCGCCAATTCTGCCACATAAATATCCGCTCCTTTTTCTTTCAATAGATACGGACATTCGTCAATTACTTGTTGAATGACGCTTCTCGCTTTATCAATATCATCGGTATAGCCGATTCCGAAAGTCAAATCCAGACACATTATATTACCTTCTCTTGCGGAAAGGTTTGTGATTGAACCGTTGGATAATACACCGTTTGGAACGATGATTTTTTTGCCACCTGGTGCACCTATAATTGTAGTAAAAATTTGAATTTCTTGAACAATGCCTCTAAATCCTTGCGCTTCTATCATGTCCCCAACCCTAAAAGGTTTGAAAAATAAAATCAACGCACCACCAGCGAAATTCCCCAAACTACCTTGCAATGCCAAGCCAACAGCGAACGAAGCCGCACCCAAAATCGCTACAAATGAAGTCGTTTCAACGCCTAAAACACCAGCCGAAGAAATAATCAACATGATTTTTAAGCCGATATTTAATAAGGAAATGGCA
>Ga0222647_1000512_pt1 | contig 16135 bp, 10 predicted proteins | sample AntAcemetagen333_FD_179864 | JGI IMG/M metagenome (GOLD analysis project Ga0222647, IMG submission 179864) | Saline water microbial communities from Ace Lake, Antarctica - #333 | ecosystem: Environmental > Aquatic > Non-marine Saline and Alkaline > Saline | place: Antarctica: Ace Lake...
TCTCATTTACAAATGCTTCACTTATAATGAGTTTAGGCACAGGTATTTTTACGGGCTTGTGTAAGTCTGTGACCGCCTTCGGTGGCGAATGCGTGCCGAGTGAATTGCAACTCCTTCTAGAAGGAATTGTGCTGTTTGTAATGGACCTTGTAAAAGAACAGGTAGGTAGAAAAGGAAAGCAATAAAAAAAAGACATTTCATTTGAAGGTATCATTCGGTGGGCATTAAAAAGAGATAGGAAAGTAGTTCTAATGGTAGAACAATGGTCTCCAAAACCAAAGGTTAAGGGTTCGAATCCCTTCTTTCCTGCATTCACACAAACTGTATTATCCGTTGACAGAAGTCATTCGGAGCTTTCACATTTTCTCGAGACTTTTCTGCTTCTTAGGCTCTCTTAAAGTAACGTTTATGATGTTTAAGTCACGCAAGGTACGTAAGCATAAAGCACTGCACTTTCTTCATTTGCAAAGAAAAGAAATAAAAAACATTTTAAAGAAAGTGAAACATGGATGCAAATCGTAATAAAGATGGAAAGAAAACAAGGTGTCTTGTAAACGTAACGTTTGGCGTTTGGGGTTACTATTTGCAAAAAAGAGTGATAAAAAATATCTTTTTTTTAAGTAGGACGTGGATGCAAATCGTAATAAAAATGGAAAGAAAACAAGGTGTCTTATAAACGTAATGTATTATATATTCCTTGCTTCCTTTCCTAAAATATAATTATCTATATGGTCTTTTCGGGGAAAGAATGGTAAAAAAAAGAACACATATGTTTGCAAACTGGGAAGGGGAGATTATTCCATTAGCGATATTTCAGAATGACGTTTACTCGTTATTTCCAGAATTATTCCTTACTGTGATCATTCTTATTTGTTTAGTTTTTGGCGTGATATGGAGTACATCAAAAGTAAACCATACTTACCCCGTGCTCACACATACAGTAGCTTGGTTAGGTGTATGGACTCTTTTTTGCACATGGATGCTTTCAATGCACATGCCTTTTACTACAATGGTGAGCTTTCACACTACTATTGTGATTGATCCATTGACTACCTTATTGAAAACTATGGTTTTATTTAGTGCAGCAGCAGCCATGCTCATGTCACTGGACTATTTGAAATCATCACTGATGAACGTTTTTGAATACTCTATTTTAGTACTTTTCTCAACGTTAAGTATGCTACATCTTATATCTTCGTATGATTTTATTACGATGTATTTAGCTATTGAAATGCAAAGCTTATGTTTTTATGCGTTAGCAGCGTCTAAGCGTCACTCTGAGTTTTCTACGGAAGCAGGTCTCAAGTACTTTCTTCTTGGCGCGTTTTCTTCAGGAATCCTTTTATTCGGGTGTTCTCTTATTTACGGCTTTGCAGGATCTACAAACTTTGAAGATATGGCTAAAACTCTTGCAGCTTCATATCATCTAGAATGTGATTCATCATTGGGTTATCTAAACAATGGAGAGACTATTGATTCACTTCCACGTTTACTATACGATTATCAACTCGTGCATGTCGGCATGTGTTTAATAGCTGTAGCGTTTCTTTTCAAGTTAACCGCAGCGCCTTTCCACTTTTGGGCAACCGATGTGTATGAAGGAGCACCGACGAGCGTGACTGCATTCTTTTCTATTACGCCAAAGATCGCGCTACTGGGTGTTTTCATGCGCCTTTTGCTCTTTTGTTTTTATGACATGCTCTTTTCTTGGCAATATGTCATTTTCTTCTGTAGCGCGTGTTCACTCCTTATGGGTGCTTTCGGTGCTATGGCACAAAGAAAAATCAAGCGACTCCTTGTATTTAGCTCAGTAGGGCATATAGGCTATTTGCTTATGGGACTTTCTTGTGGAACGGTAGAAGGTTTACAAGCTGTGCTTCTATATCTTCTCATTTATGTGGTTATGACAGTGAACATTTTTACAGCTCTTTTAGCGTGTGTAGACGAAAACAACACATTTCGCGTAAAGTATATCCAAGATTTTGGTTTACTTGGAAGTGCACACCCAGTATTAGCGGTGAGTATGAGTGCAACTTTATTTTCCATGGCGGGAATTCCTCCGTTAGCAGGCTTTTTTAGTAAGTTTTACTTAATCTTTGCTGCAATGGGTTCTTCTCTTTTTTGGCTTGGGTTACTCGCTGTTTTATGTAGTGTATTGAGTTGTTTTTACTACATCCGAATGATTAAAACATTCTATTTTGAGCAACCATCCCAAAGGGTGACTTTCAAGCAAATGGATCATGAGAAAGCTATTCTCTTAGGCCTCACAACATTTTTTATAGTGTTTTTCTCCCTTTGTCCTCAAAGCTTGTTTTTATGGACATATAAAATAGCTTACATTTTTGTAGGCTAAAAAGAGTGAAATAAACCTTAATTCCCGCCCCACCAATAGATGGATACAAACAAAAATAACCACACAACGTCGACAAAATGCCAGTACCACGCAGCTGCTTCGAAGCCAAAGTGATGCGTGGGTGTGAAGTGGTTTTTGGTTACTCGTATTAAACACACAAAGAGAAAAATTGTGCCAACAAACACGTGAAATCCGTGAAACCCTGTTGCAAGGTAAAAGGTAGAGCCATAAATACCGTCCGAAATAGTAAAAGGCGCTTCAACGTACTCCAAGACTTGGAATCCTGTAAAAAACAGCGCTAATACTATGGTCGCTTGTAGACTCACTATTGCGTGAGAACGTGATCCTGTAACAATAGCATGATGCGCCCATGTGACAGATGCACCAGATGTTAAAAGAAGGACTGTGTTTAAAAACGGAATGTCCCAAGGATTAAGGACATCAATACCTTTTGGTGGCCACATTGCTCCAATCTCAATGGAAGGTGCCAGGCTTGAATGAAAGAAAGCCCAGAAGAAAGCGAAGAAAAACATTATTTCTGACACGATGAAAAGAAGCATACCATAGCGTAGACCTGATTGTACGGTTTTAGTATGGTGTCCTTGGAAAGTGGCTTCGCGAATAACGTCTCTCCACCATGTATACATTGTGTATAATACCATAGCAAATCCGAGAGAGACAAGCATCTCTCCTCCAATATAACCGTGCATACACATTGTGGCACCGATTGCTGTGGAAAAAGCACTAAGGGCAGCAAAGATAGGCCACGGGCTTGGATCCACAAGATGGAAAGGGTGTAGTTGCTTAGTCTTCATCATAAATCTCTTATTTTTCTTTTTCTCTCAAACTTTTTTTAGAATGTGTAAACTCTTTAAATGGAGTGTTTTCAACGCATTATTATTCATCATCCACCAAACATCACAATTTTATGCATCTTGATCATACGCTTGAGTAAATACATTATCAACACTCACGCAAGGTGCGTAAGCATGAAGCACTGAACCTTCAGACAAGAATAAAAAGAAAGATGAGACGAATGATTACTTGAATCCTGAAGTATCGAAGTGTTCACTCTTCATTTTTGAATGAAGCAAAGTCTGAGCTGTTTTGAGATACAAGTTAAAAATATATGAGATTGATTTCAGGGAAAGTGTTACAGCATCGAATCTTTCATTTGCAAAATGCTCTCACACATTAAAATTGTAAGGAATAATAATCTTTTAAAAGAAACCCTATCTTTAGCAAAACAGATAATCATGTTTTAAGAAAGAAAGAAAGTGGGAAATACATTGAACATTACGTTTATAAAACATCTCATTTTCTTTTTGTTTTATTACGATTTGCATCCATGCTTTATTTTAAAAAAGACATTATATATTTTTCTTTTTTGCAAACAAAAGCATATAACCAGCTAAACGCTATAAACCATACTTTAAGAGAGGCTAAGAAGCTGTAAAGTTCCCAGAAATGTCAAACAATAAGTGACTTTTGTATACGGGCGCAACGGTTTATGCAAACCATTGAGTTTGCTTTTAATGTTTTGAATACTGTTTAATTAAGGCTTATTCTGAATACTTTTTTGGTTTAGCGGAGGTGTGACAAATAAATAGAAAGAATAGTGCTTCATGCTTACGCACCTCTTACGTGAGTGCATCTGAATCATATGCTTGTATAATTACTATGCCAACACAGGACCCACAGCATAAAGGAAAATGAAACAAATGATTACTTCAATTCTTAAATAGTGGAGTGAAAGAAGTGTAAGCAACTGCACTTTCTTAAAGCTTTCTTCAAGTAAGTAAGCAACTGCACTCTCTTCGAAATCTCTTCAAGCAAGTTTATCGTCCATCTTTGAATAAAAGAAAGTATGGGCTGTTTTTTAGATCTGATTAAAAATGTGCAAGAATGCTATCAAGGAAAGTATTACAACGTTAAACCCATAATTGAATAAATCTAATTATTCATTAAAATTGTATTGTAAAGTAAAGTCATTCTTAAAAAAAATGCCATCTTTAGCAAAACAGATAGTGATGTTTTAGGAAAAGAGATGGGAAATACGTTAAACATTACGTTTATAGGACACCTTGTTTTCTTTCCATTTTTATTACGATTTGAATCCATACTTCACTTAAAAAAAGATATTCTTTTTCTTCGTCACTCTTTTTTGCAAACAGTGCTTCGTGTTTACGCACTTTGCGTGAGTGTTTAATTAAAACTTATTTTTAATACTTCTTTGCTTTAGCAAAGGTGTCATAAATGAATAGATCATCCAAATCGTACGCTTGTATATGTTTTAGGAAAGGAAGTAGGAAATACATAAAACATTACGTTTATAAGACATTTTTATTGCGATGCGAATGTATGCTTTATCTTAAAAAAGATATTTTTTTACAATTCTTTAGAAGAGAAAAGAAACTATGCTCTAATATGTCCTACCACATGCATTCAAGGAGTATACTTATTCATTCTTTTAGCATGTCATTTAAAGGTAATTCTTTTCCGGACATCAGATCATTCATCACCTATACCATGGTGAGAGGTCAGAAATCCTTAAGGCAGCAAAGCCTCTGAAAAGGTCTTACAGGACACCACCTTTCCACCTTCGATGCTTTAATGGCTGAGCTTAACCACTCAGCCCGTCTGGCATCATTGAAGGTGTTTGCATTCCGGGTCAATTATTTAAAAACACAAGACCTTTAAAATGTGACGCCTTATTCGGACCAATAACTCATTGAATACCTTAGGCAGACTGAACTATTGAGCCCACTTTTATACCTTTACATGTAAGGGTTGCAGCGTTTTATTCTTTCATAAGCAAATCTGCACAATGAATGAAAATTCTGCAAGTACTTGGACACTGGCTTGTTTCAAAGAAAGGCCCAAGTTTCACGCAAAACGTGCTGAGAAATGCGACTTATTGCGTTGCTTAACCATTACTTTCCGAGAGACCGTGCTCAATAAGGTTTGCTGTAGAAGCATGCACTGTTTCAAGTAAAATCTGAGGGAAAAATCCCATCCATAGAATAATTATGATGAAAGGCATAAGCATCCAAAACTCGCGACGATTCACGTCAGCAAAGCAATCGATATATTTTGGTTTTAAGCTTCCAAATACTAAGCGATTATATAACCAAATGGAATATGCGCCGCCAAGAACCATACCTGACGCTGACAACGTTGCAACCAACGTATTGGTTTGGAAACATCCTACGAGAATAAGAAATTCGCCAACGAAACTGCTTGTTCCTGGAAGACTTAAATTACCTAATGTAAAGATAAGAAAGAAAAAGGAAAAAAGTGGCATGACATGCACAACGCCTCCGTAATACTGAATTAATCGTGTATGCGTACGATCGTATAGCAAACCAACACACAAAAACAATGCAGAAGCAATAAACCCGTGACTTATCATAAGCAATAACGCTCCTTCTACACCCTGTACATTAAGGCTGAATAAACCGACAACTACAAAGCCCATGTGTGCAACAGAGGAATAAGCAATGATTTTCTTTAAATCAATTTGACGTAAGGTTGTGAGAGACGCGTATAATATACCTATAACGCTCATTAAACACACAAGCGGAGTGAAAAAAAGAGAGGCTTCTGGAAACAGTGGGATAGAAAATCGGAGAAAACCATAACATCCCAGTTTTAAAAGTACTCCTGCTAAAATAACAGAACCTGCTGTGGGCGCTTCTACATGAGCTTCAGGCAACCAAATATGTAACGGTACCATAGGTACTTTCACTGCAAATGATGCAAGAAAAGCGAGCCATAAAAGAAGCTGGCGACGTTCGCTGAAATCTGACACAAGAAGTACTTGTAAGTCTGTGGTACCTACTTGGAAATACACAAGCAGAATGGCTAAAAGCATGAGTACGGAGCCAATGAGTGTATACAAGAAAAACTGAATCGCTGCGCGAATTTTACGTGCTCGTGATCCCCAGATACCTATTATAAGGAACATAGGCAATAATACGCTTTCGAAAAAAACGTAGAAAAGAAGCAAGTCAAGTATACAGAAGACGGCAAGTACACACGTTTCTAATAGAAGGAAAGCTACGCAGTATTCTTTTACGTTGTTCGTAACATTGACCCACGCTACGAGTAAGCATACTGGAATTAAATAAGTTGTAAGTAATATAAAGAACAACGAAATACCGTCGATCCCAATACTTACATTCATATTTAAAAAAGGTAACCATCCTACCACTTCTACAAATTGATAGTGTGGTGTGGAGCAGTCAAACAAGACCCAAAGCTTTAGCGAAAGTATCAAGTTGATTAGACTAGCGCTTAATGCAATGACTTTAATGACACGTGTGTTCCAACTCGGCACGTACATGATGACACCTGCGCTTATGAGGGGGCACAAAAGAAGAAGAGATAAAAGCATAGTTGTCTCTTTTTTTGTCTGCAATAGAATATTTATTCAGAAAATGAAAGCAATTATTCACCAACCAAATAAAGCAGATGCTTTATTCACTTTGTTTATCAAAATGAACTTCCATCTTATCAGAGTGATCTCCCGTTTCATTAGAGTTCACTTCAACTTCTTTTTCTTGAAAGTCGGTAACCCTCCACAAAATCATCAAACAATGAATCATTAATTGCACCTTTTTCATACATGTTTTCCTCTGTTTTTTGCTTCATTCCTTTTTCTGTGAAAGTTGGCTTCCATTATTCCGCACTCTCTGTGAAAGGCGTTTTCTTTAGCCTTTTGAACCTTATGATCAAACCTGCATCCTTTTATGCCATGCTGCAATGGTTGAATGTAATCACAATGCCCACCATACGTCATTGAAGGCGTCCGTTTGGAATGGTTTCCCATTGAATGTGCTTCATGCTTACCTTACTTGAGTGTATCTTTCATTCATGCCTATTGTATACAAAATAATGGGAGCACGCAATACAATCGATGTATTAGAGCGAGTCCTCATGCTTACGCACCTTGCTTGAGTGATTGACTCTTTGTCTATGAAACCATCAACATTGGCGCGCATTGCTTCACGGAGCAGAGTTATTCACTCTACTCCCGTAAGATTAAAAGCGGCTTTTTCCATTTCCAATGCTGTAAAGCCCGGCGTACGATCAATAGAAGAAGAAACCACCTTAGAAACATTTCAAGGTAAAAGGCAGAAACCTTTTCCAAGATATTTATTGCTCCGAAGAAACGTGAAGAGAGCAGATAAAGCTTAAGACAAACACACCGTAAAGCCGTGCATCCATCCAAGGAGATAAATCGTCCCAGAAGCCTACTAATGCAACACACCATATCACACCACAAAGCATGATTAACGCGTAGTGATAAATGAAACCACTGTGCACCATACTGATTTTTCTTACTGATTGTCCACATACTTGCATAATACCAGCTGGTCCAAGTAATTCAATAAAACCTTTATCCAACGTTTTAAATGAAACTTTGTACCCAAAAGAAAGCGCGGGGTCTAATACATATTCATTGAGTACAGTATCGAAATACCATCGTTTATTTAGAAAAGTGTACAGTTTTCGCCCTGTTTCACTCTTTTTTGTGACATAAGTGAAGCCACTACAAAATATATTCATGTTGAGTGCGAGGAAAGCTCCAAGTAAGCTAAAGAAAATAGGAATACATTTGACTAAGTGAGGAATGTGTTCTGATTCTAAAAGAATGGTGTTTGATGGGAGAGTAAACAACGCGTTGTTCCAAAACGGTGTCCCATACCCGATCATCATATCTTTACCCATGTAACCAACAAAAAGACTTCCAAATGCAAGAACAATTAATGGCAATGCCATAAGAGGTGGCGCTTCATGTATTTGAGCAAAGTGAGATTTAAGTGCATTTACTGGTCCAACAAAAGTAAGCACCAATAAGCGAAACGAGTAGTAAGAGGTAAAGAGTGCAGAAATGACCCCTAACCAATAAGCAAAGTTACCTCCAATAGAATACTTTGCGTATGCTACTTCCAGAATAACTTCTTTTGAGTAAAACCCAGTTAAGAATGGGAAGCCAATAAGCGCAAGTGAGCCGATAAGCATCATGGAATATGTAAAAGGAAGAAGCTTTACTACTCCACCCATTTTTCGCATGTCTTGTTCATCTGCTAATGCATGGATAACTGACCCAGCACTTAAAAAAAGTAAAGCTTTAAAAAACGCATGATTCATTAAATGAAATACACCTACTGCGTATTGCGATAAACCGCATGCAAATATCATATAACCAAGCTGACTACAGGTAGAATATGCAATCACACGTTTGAGATCATTTTGTACAACACCCGCGGTTGCTGCAAAGAAAGATGTCATAGCACCTACAATTGTGACTACAAGTAAAGCGGTTGGCGCATACTCAAATACTGGCGAACAGCGTGCAATCATAAAAACACCTGCAGTAACCATAGTTGCCGCGTGGATAAGCGCAGAAACCGGGGTGGGACCTTCCATTGCATCTGGAAGCCATGTGTGCAAACCAAGCTGTGCAGACTTTCCAACAGCGCCTACAAACAGAAGTAAACACACAGCAGTAAGTGCATGCACTTCAGTGTGAAGGAAAACAAAACTACTTTCTGAGTGCATACTTGCACACGAAAAAACAGTAATAAAGTCCACTGTTTTAAACAAAGCAAAAATACCCATAATACCCAAAGCAAGCCCAAAATCACCTACACGATTGACGAGCATTGCTTTGATAGCGGATTTGTTGGCTTGTAAACGCGTGCTCCAAAAATTAATGAGTAAGTATGACGCAACTCCTACGCCTTCCCACCCAAAAAACATTTGGATAAAGTTGTCTGCTGTGACAAGCATAAGCATAAAGAAAGTGAAAAGAGACAAATACGACACAAAGCGAGGTAAATGTGGATCTTCTCCCATATAAGCAATAGAATACACATGTACTAAAGTACTCACAACAGTGACTACTATAAGCATTACAACGGTAAGGCTATCAAACATAAGCCCCCACGATGCATCAAAAAGTTCACAATGAAACCAAGGCGAAAAGTGAATATAACAAGGGCTTCCACAAATGCCTACTTCATAAAATGCCACGCATGAAAGGATTGCAGTCAATGCCACACTGGCTGTACTTAACAAAGGTGCCCCTCGAAACCCGAAGAAACGTCCATAGCCACACGAAAGTAGAAAGCCAAACAGTGGCAAACATACCAGTAATAAATACATACATTTGGCTTTTGTTCTCATAAAGCCACCAATATGCTTTCTATTAAGAGTACAAGAGCACAAAAGTTCTTAATTTCAATGAGGTTTTTGAGAGTATTTAGTTTCCAAATAACGTGAAGCAATGTGAAGGAAGTCACACCATAAACTCAAATGACTGAATAACTCGTGAAATCAAAGATCACATTTTTATGCGTGAATACAGGGTAGCATTTGATTGTTTCCGCTACAGGGATATCAGATGAGGTATACATCTGCATGGCTACCATCAAATGGATTCCAGCGATGACTAAGGTCAACCCTTGAACAATATGTGAGTATTTATGTGGTACAGAAAGTATCACACATGTCCCCACAAGAGGGCACAATATGAGCGTAGACACGCTCTTAAATAACTCTACCACAGTGTTTTGAAGTGGATTTGAACCACTGACACAAGGATTTTCAGTCCTTTGCTCTAACCAACTGAGCTATCAAAACACGAAAAAAAGATTTTAATGCTTTTTCATAAGCAATCTGTTTTTTTAGGGAAAAGTTTATTTAAGAAAACATGTGCTGCATTTTACAATGTGCCTTTCTTTTCAGAAAGATAGAAATATGAGGGAAAAACCATGAAAGGGGTTGTATGAAAAGCGTTATAACACTTTTTATTTCATGAGTAAGCATAAAGCATTCCCTTGTAGGACACAATGTTTTGAAGTGGATTTGAACCACTGACACAAGGATTTTCAGTCCTTTGCTCTAACCGACTGAGCTATCAAAACACGAAAAAAAGGATTTTAATGCTTTTTCATAAGTGATCTGGTTTTTTATGCAAGTAAGATGACTTTTTTTTCAAACAAGGAAAAGTTCATCTAAGAAAACATGTGTCACGTTTTACAATGTGCTTTTTTTTCATAACAAATATGAGAGAAAAACTATAAAAGAAATTGTGTGAAAAGCGTTCAAATATTCTTTCAGATATTTTTTATCTCACCATTAAACATTTTCTTACATCGTAACACATAATGTTTTGAAGTGGATTTGAACCACTGACACAAGGATTTTCAGTCCTTTGCTCTAACCGACTGAGCTATCAAAACAAGCATGAATCAATGCAGTTTGGTGAAAAGAACTGTCTTTAGCTTCGGTGCTGGTTCATTTCAGAGCGTGACAGAAGCTTTGGAATGATTGATTTCCTTTTGTTTAACCATTACTTATGCTGATTTTAAGGCCACTCCATTTGAAAGTGTGAAAGAAGCTCTGGGATGATTGACTTTCTTTTACTTTTGTATTAAATATCCCATAAGTGGCTTTTGTGCCACTATTTTTGGAAGTGTGGGAGAAGCTTGGAAATGATTGACTTCCGCTTTTGTTTAATCATTACTTATGGTGATTTTTGTGCTTCCGTTCTTAGATATGATACAAAAGTTTTGATTACCCTTTGTTTTTATTTCGCCACAATCGTCTTATGTTTTTAAATAACCCTTGGATTATTCTTCAACGAAATGGTCTTTTTCCTTTTAAAAGGTTGTGGTTTCACACACTTTCCAGCAAGCTTTAATTGCTTGTTTTTGCGAGGCACACTCCTTTCGAGTTGTAGTTTTGTATTTTATGCTTCTTGTTTCCAGAACAACAGAAACTCTTTTTGAAGCATTTCGCCTTGATGGTCTTAGAACTTTTAAATGCACCATTACAAGATGCAAAAAGGTTCGTAGCACACTGAATGATTGTGGTTTTTATGCCACAATGGAGAATTCATTTGTCCTTCAGTTTTGATAAACCCAAGGTCAAGGTCCAGTTTTAATTGAAGGGTGAAAAGATTTTACCAAATCTTTTTTTCCCGCCAAGATAAGAATCGTGGGAACGGGTGCGGTTTACGCACAATTTTATCTAATTTTCTTGGGTATGTCCATACTTTTACAAGTAAACGACAGAAAAAATGAGAAAATGCAATAGAATGTACATTCACAGGAATAGGGTATTCTACAACGACATTTGGCGAATATGTATCTATACAGCATATTATGGGAATAGCTAAACGTCTGGCTTCGTCTAAAATATGTCTATATGATGTTCTGGCTTGTAACATAATCAGTACATCCGGCATTCTTCTCATATTCTGAACACCCCCAAAACGTTGTTTTGATTTCCAATACCTAAGAAACGGAAAATTTCTTTCTTTAAGCAACAAAGGGGCCATAAATCTTTCGAAAAATCCAAATGCAATCACCGATTTCCTCACTTGTTTCCAATTTGTTAACAAACCTCCACACCAAAACTCGTCTACAAACGGCTGTTTAGTTAAAGTCGCTGTTTTTTTTACGAGACGCGCAAGATCGTCTTGAGTATTTGCTAACAAAAATGTTCCGTTCCGTAAACGAACCTGCTCTATAAAAAGTAAAGCTTTCTGTGTTCCAATCAAAGTTTCTTTTACATTAAAATAAGGTACCTTATCACGGTAACCGAGCACATATGGAAACATCCAAGTATGCACGAGCGTAGAACCGACTTGTGCTCTACGATCATGCAACTTTCTTATTTGACGAGATGCAATTTTGGCCATAACACACACTTTCTTTTTTTCTTGTACATAATTTTACTTTTTTCAACATTGAATGTTTGATCATCACCCACGCAAGGTGCGTAAGCATGAAGCACTGAATTACCACGGGTTTAATGCACATTTTTTCCATTGGAACGTTTATCATAGAAAACATTGAAGAAGAAATCACTCACGCAAGGTGCGTAAGTATAAAGCACTGTAAACCATATTGTTTTACACATTTTTTGGCTTCTTGGTGCCGTATTTAGAACGTGCATGTATGCGTTGTTTTAGCCCTTGAGCATCTAAGACACCACGAATCACTTTATACTTGACTCCTGGCATATCTTTTACACGGCCGCCCCGTATGAGTACTACGGAATGTTCTTGAAGATTATGTCCTTCGCCTGGAATGTAGGCAATGACTTCTCGGTTATTACTTAGACGAATTTTGGCAATTTTCCGAATGGCGGAATTCGGTTTTTTCGGTGTTTTAGTATACACACGCATACACACGCCGCGTTTTTGTGGGCTCCCTTGTAATGCAGGAGTTTTCTTATTACGCATACGCATTTTACTCGAACGTTTTGACGTTCCTAAAGAAAGTTGATTCACTGTGGGCATATGTTCCAATCATTTTTTTGTATGCAGCTTGCGTTGCGTATTATTGGAGTGTTTCATCTTTTAAATGAACACTCACGCAAGGTACGTAAGCATGAAGCACTAAAGAACACGCGTTTGTGGATAATAAGCTACGCCTTAAATAAAAGAGTAGCATCTGAAATAAAGATTATTTTTTGCATTGCAAATCACTCTCTCGTTGTGCATGGCGGTACATTATTCCTTTTCATCAGCATTATGCTTTTTGAATGGCGGACCCACTCATTGTTTTAAAACGAAACATGACTCAGCACTCACACAAGTAAGCGCGAATAGTCTTTTAAAAACATTGTTCAAACAGACTTGGATGAAAATCAAAGCATTCCGTGAAGGTGGGCTCGAAGACAGGGCAGTGCTTCATGCTTACGCACTTTGCGTGAACGTTTGTAGATCAGAAGGCTTTAAAGTGTTCCGTTATTACGTGTGCTTACCATATTGTGGGTACTGTATGGACTACAACAAAACTACAGACAATTCTGTAGAGTATCCGATTCTTGAAATCCATGGCTCACGAGAGTGGAGTCATTTTTCAATTAATGAACCGCAACCGAATATGGCTTAGCGAAAGCATCTATCTGAGCGAGCGTCTCACGCATATTTGAAATATGCGTGAAATAAATGGCTACTCCCCTTTTTTCGTATACGTCAAAAGCGCTTTTTCAAAGCGACCTAAGAAAGGCACACAAATAAGAAAATAGACAAAGAAAAATACAGAGGCCGCCTGGCCAATAAAGACATATGGGTCTTCTACTGGTTGACATCCAATCCACCCTAAAATCAGACAATCTGCTACGAATAACCAGAAGAGCTTCTTATATAAAGGACGGAAGTTAGAACTTCGCACGCTTGACGTGTTAAGGAATGGAAGCGCTAAAAGACACACAAAAACAAGACCAATGGCTGCAACACCACCCAGCTTGTTCGGGATACTTCTCAGAATGGCATAGACTGGAAGAAAATACCATTCGGGCACAATATGAGCGGGGGTAGACATTGGGTTTGCTGGAATATAATTATCCGGGTGACCTAACGTGTTAGGGGCGAAGAATATAAAGAAAGCAAAAAAAATGGCGAAACACACCCAACCTACAAGGTCCTTCAAAAAGAAATATGGGTAAAATGAGACTTTATCTACTGTTGCTAAACAGCCTAATGGGTTATTTGACCCATATTGGTGCAAAGCTGCAATGTGTACAATGCTAGCACCCGCAATGATAAAAGGAAGGAGATAATGAAGACTATAAAACCGGTTAAGGGTCGCATTATCTACAGAAAATCCACCCCACAACCAATGCGTGATATCCATTCCGATTACTGGGATGGCTGAAGCCAGAGAGGTAATCACTGTAGCCCCCCAGAAACTCATTTGTCCCCAAGGTAATACATAGCCAATGAAAGCTGTAATGATCATAAGTAATAAGATGATTACACCTACAATCCACACAAGCTCACGTGGGCTTGCATAACTTCCGTAATACAGTCCGCGTAACAAGTGTAAATACACCACGATAAAAAACATGCTTGCGCCATTGGCGTGCATATATCGCAAAAACCAACCACCTACCACATCACGCATGATATGCTCCACGCTTATAAACGCAAGGTCTACGTGTGGTGTGTAATGCATTGCCAAGAAAATACCACTGGCAATTTGCAAAATAAGGCAAATACCGGCCAAAGACCCAAATCCCCACCAATAACTTAGGTTACTAGGCGTAGGATAGTCGATCAAATGGTCGTTGACTGTAGCAAGTATCGGTTGTTTGAAAACCGAAAGGCGCTTGCGTAGATTAAGTTGGTCTTGTACTTGACTTAGTACAGGACTATTATTTATCTGTCCCAATGCCTGCTTTAAAACTGTAAGGTGCTTCATAGAAGTACAGCATCTGAAAGAAAGATTATTTTCTTCTGTACTCTCGACTGCGAGTCCAATGTTGACACGGTAATTTCAGGGTATTGAATTGTCAAAGTCGGAGTCGAAGAAAGGTCAGTTGGGTTTGGTTGGACTAAACAAATATCTTATTTTTCTTTTTCTCCCAAACTTAAAAAAAAGCGTGGACCTTTAAACGTTTAAGTGTCCTTAATGCCATCTTTAAAACTGTAAAGTATTTCATAGAAATGCAGTATCTGAAACTTTGTTTTTGAAATCAATGATTCACGCAAGGTGTGTAAGCATGAAGCACTGTTGAGTCATGTTTCAATTCCGGAGCCACAGCTGAGTCCATATAACATATTGAAGAAGAAATGACTTGCCAGGATAAATAAGTATGAACCGTAACTACAAATCACTTTCCAAATATCCTTTTATGGATCTCTTTAGCTGGTCGCCTTTGCCTTCTTTAATACAGCCTCATCTTTGCTGTTGCCTTTTTTCTAAGCCACCTGCTTTTGGTACGGTGTCCAAGAGCTTTCTAAGGGCTTCTTTTATACGTTCTTTTATTAGATGCCCAGTCAATACTCACTCAAAGTGCGTAAGCATGAAGCACTGCACTTTCTTCGTATTCAATTGTGAAAAAACGGAATAATGAATTATTTTCGTTTCTTGCTTCATATGGCCTCATTCATTATCTATTCATCATGTAGCTATCAAAATGTTTATGGTTAAACAATGAGCTATTCATGACGTGTTATTTGGGGTCCTCTCGTACTCCCGGAATGTTTTTTCAATTCTTTACAACACCCCAGAAATCATTCAAACTTTTAATGGCTTAGCAAATGAATGCGAGAGCCGACGAAGAGAGATACGGTTTAATGCAAATGAATGGCATCATTTAAGTAAATACAAGTTAAGATTGTGAATACATAAGCTTGTAAAATACCCACACCTACTTCTAAAAACATAAGTGCAAAAACCACCATAAAAGGGATGAGTGCTGCAACCGATAAGGCTCCACCTACAGTGAGCATGCTCCATGCAAATCCACTTAGAATTTTCACTAGGGTGTGACCTGCCATCATGTTTGCAAAAAGGCGAACCCCAAGGCTTATACCCCGAAAGCTATAAGACACAAGCTCGATGACAATGAGGAACGGGGCCAACCCTAAAGGGGCTCCTGGGGGAAGAAGAAAACTAAAGAAATGGATTCCGTGTGTCTTGAATCCAATTATAGTCACCCCAATAAAAATAGAGAAGGACAACCCGAAAGTCACTATAACGTGGCTTGTAGTTGTAAAGCTGTATGGAACCATACCAATAAGATTGGCACATAATAGAAAAGCAAACAATGTAAAGATGATTGGGAAATATTGCTTTCCTTTTCTACCTACCTGTTCTTTTACAAGGTCCATTACAAACAGCACCATTCCTTCTAGAAGGAGTTGCAATTCACTCGGCACGCATTCGCCACCGAAGGCGGTCACAGACTTACACAAGCCCGTAAAAATACCTGTGCCTAAACTCATTATAAGTGAAGCATTTGTAAATGAGA
>Ga0222647_1000513_pt1 | contig 16135 bp, 15 predicted proteins | sample AntAcemetagen333_FD_179864 | JGI IMG/M metagenome (GOLD analysis project Ga0222647, IMG submission 179864) | Saline water microbial communities from Ace Lake, Antarctica - #333 | ecosystem: Environmental > Aquatic > Non-marine Saline and Alkaline > Saline | place: Antarctica: Ace Lake...
GATTAAATGGCATATAGGTAATCTCGCCTATACGCCGATATTCCGCCACAACAAACGAAAAACAAATGAATATCCAAAGCGCTATAAAAGCAAGTTTCAATGCTTTATTATCTTCTAAAATAAAGAATCATATAGAAAAAACTATACTCGTCATCGCTATCCTTAGTTATCTCGTCCATCTTTTATTAATCTTCCTGAATGTGGAAGGATTCATAACATTGGAACAGAAGTTTTTTAAAAACCCAATTGCCGCAATTTATACGCCTTTTTCTTTCATATTAATTTATGAAGTCTATCTATTGATTTATTTTTTACCAAAATCAATTACGGTATATATTGGAAAACAATATGAGATAATTACGCTTATCGTCATCCGGCGGATTTTCAAGGACATTGCTTATGTCGAACTGACCTCGGATTGGTTTCAAGATAAAGATGACTTGCAGTTCACTTTTGATGTTTTGACATCGTTAATTCTTTTCTTTTTGATATACCTATTTTATAAAAGTATGAGAAAGAAAGCCTACCAAGTAATTGAGACCCCTGAAGACGAAAATCTAAAGATTAAGAAATTCATACTCTTGAAACAGTTTTTGGCAACTATCTTAGTTCCGCTTTTAGTCATTTTAGCTTTTTACACGGTCATACATTGGAGTTCAACAGCCATCAGTGATAATGCAAATGGGATTATGGAATTCAAAAAGATAAACAACATTTTCTTTGATGAATTCTTTTCTGTATTGATAATTGTTGACGTATTGTTGCTTCTTTTTTCTTTTTTTTACTCTGACGAATTTCATAAAATCATTAGAAATTCAGGATTTGTCATATCTACAATATTGATTAAAGTTTCTTTTTTATCGGACGGAATCGTTAATAACATACTGATAGTTGGTGCGGTTCTTTTTGGGTATATGATTTTAGTTATTCATAATTTGTATGAAAAAGACATTTTATCTGGCGAAATAAAAGACGGTGAGTGATGAAAAATAAATAAATTGCTCCAAAAAACGTATTTATTTTTTCAAGTACGAACAATATGGGTTTGGTTACTCGGATGCGCTATAATGGCAGTTTCTGTAAAATGTATGAGAGATATTACCTCTTTGACGTCATAACTTTTAGATGTTAATAATGATAAGGTTTTTCCAAAATGTTCTAAATATTTGGAATTTTGTTGTGCATAGAATTTAAACTTTTTTTATCCAGATTTCTATTCATCAACTCCTTGAAACATGCAACTGTTCTTGCACAATCAGGTTGCCGCACATTTGAAGATGTAGCAAAACCACAAGTTAATCGTCAGAAAAGAGGACTTAAACAAATAAGATAAAATGGCAGAAACAAATCAACATAATACAAGAAATAATAAAGTTTTCAGAAGATAAAAGCAAAATGTATTAAAGCATATAATTTCAACTACTCTTGAAATCAATAAAAAAAACAATGAACAAAATCATAATGATAGCAGCAGCAGCAGAAGACAACGCCCTGGGAAAAGACAACGGCATACCTTGGGATCTACCCGACGATTTTAAGCGGTTTAATGAACTGACTACGGGCTATAAAATTATTATGGGACGAAAAAATTTTGAGAGCATGCCCACGCTTTTATCTAACCGTGTACATATTATAATTACAAGGGATAAGAATTATAAAGCCCCTTTTGATGATTGTATTGTTGTACATTCATTGAAAGATGCAATTGCATTAGTAGCGGACGACGCCTTGGCATTTATTATTGGCGGAGGGGAAATATATAAGCAGGGCGAGAAGTTTTCGAACGGTATTGAACTTACGCGCATACATAGCAATTTTGAAAATGCCGACACCTTTTTTCCAGATATTGACCCTAATATTTGGAAGGTTGTTTCAGAAGAACATCATTCAGCAGATGATAGGCATGCCTATGCTTTTACGTATTTAACTTATACGCGGAGATAATCACTTTTCGTTCAAAGGTATCCGAGTAACCCCATATTTTAAATTCCAAAAAAAGGCTACAACTTTGTGGGAACTAAAATGAGCAAAATACCGGGAAGAAAAAAAATTATTATTGATGGCTGTTTGGGAAACGAGTAATCAGACGAAAAAGCATATTGTGAGCGTAAGGGGATTAGTTATGGAACTTTTATCTATTAGTTTCAAGAGGAAAAGCGACTAAAAAACGGTAGTGAATCGGATTCGTTTATGGCCATTAAAAAGGAAAAGCCGTTGATATTATTATACGAAGGTCTTGAAATGCTGTCCGTTTGTCGGGTTTGTCGCAATTGGATTTGTCCACTTTAAAAATGTTGACTCATGTTTGAGAGCAGCCCACAAGTAATCGGTGACTATTTGTATGACCAACCAACGGATATGCGCAAGAGTTTTGACACTTTGAGAGCAGTCGTAAAACATAAAGTGGGACAGGATTTATTGAGATTTATTGAGATTAATTGCCTGCTCCACCGCATTGATCCCAGTTTTTGACGACTAATTTCTTTAGCATCTATTTTACCCCTTTTTCAAAGAACTTTTTCATTTTTGCAAGGCTTTCAGAGGTTTTATACCCTTTGGAAGCCCTACCCTCGTTGTGCAAGGGTTTCAAAAAGTCAAAGATACGATGGCTTTTTTAGAGGAACAATGTGGGGTTGGTTACTCGGATACAATCATTTAAAGATTTACGTTCCCCGTTTATCATTTTTGTATAACTTGCTACGAAGTGTGTTTCAATATCTAATTTCCATTTTTTAGAAGGATTATCATTATGAACATTTTCTTGTCCTTTACGATCATCTAAATTAGTATATCCTGTCCTTCTTCCAAATTCACCAATATTGTGAAATATATAACCTTTTGCTCCTTCCTTCTCAAAAGGTTTCAATGATTCTGAATAAGTATTACTTTCTTTTCTGAGTTTATTATATACTCTTTCATAATCCGAACCTTTCCAATTTTCACCAGGTTTAACACCACGCCCATCAGAATCAACAAACATCACCGGATTCCCCAACACATAATTATAAGTACTCCGCTTCGGAAACTTTGCCACCAAAGGATCCAGCGATAAAAATCTCGCCACATCACTATTCCCGAGTTTTCGGGATAGACGCCAAACCCTGCTCCTCTGTAATCAATTCCCGTTTCCGTATCTCGTTCGTGTCCTGTGGTCACATACTTCTCAGGTGTTTTGATATATTGTCGTAAGATTTTTCCCACCGAGATTTCGCACACGCGTCAATACTAAAATTTATAATGTGTATCATTTTGATAAACAACACTTTGTAATTATACTCCGCTTTTCTAACGTTGTAAAGTATTGCAAATAGCTATTCACAGAAATTATTATTGTCGCTCTTTTAGAACCGATACGATTTATTCCAACAGAAAAATAATCGTTTTTTCGTAATTAAAAATGCTGATTGTTAAAATATTACATATTACGCAGTTTATTATTGATGCGTATGCGGGTTCGGGATACCTGTGGGATGCGACAATTTGAACTGCACCCTTTACTTGTGTTCCTTAAATTGGTACTAATCATTTTCTATATTATCGTCTAATTTTTTTTGTTTTTTAGCTTCCTCAATTTGCTTTAAGTAGTTCGTTTCACGGACTACTTTTTGCTCTGTTTCCTGCTCAAAAGCATCTAAGGCTTTTCCTGCTGCTTTTCCACCTTTTTGAGCCGCTTGTTTATTTTCATCAAAACCCTGTGCATCTTTATCAACCGCTTCAATTCTGGTTTGAGTTTCGCCCAACATGGTAAATATCAGCTCTAAATCAGTCATGTGATCCCGTAAGTTTTCCCGTTTCAAACCTTTATGTTCCTTATACTCCGATGGTGTCATACCAAATGAAGCACGAGAAATTTCTGCTGTCAAAATAGCATATTCTAATCCTTTATTCACACCTCTATCTTTCCATTCATCGGTGAGTTTTCCACGAGTTTCAATAGATTGAATCCGTTTAGCAATCCATTCATCATTATATCCAAGTTCTTGATAATACTGTCTTGCACGTTCCGCAGCCAATTCAGGATTTTCAATTTCTTGAATTCGCTCATACCCGACCTTTGCCAACCAACGCTTAAAAGGCTCTGCTTTTGGTGAAGGAATAGATTGGATAATACGAAAAATACCTTCTGTATTCGCACAATTTGTTTTGCGGTTTTTACCATCTTTTGCAAGCAATTGAAGTGGGGTACAGATTGTACCCCAGTTGGAACTGAGAATTTCATCTCTCTTTCGTATCTTCTTAATATATTGACGTACATCTTTGGTATCTGTCAAAACTTCCACAACATCTGACACGGAAAACCACCATTCCTCATTATGCCACGCGCGGCGGATATCTTTTTCTTGAAATATTACTAATTTATTTTGATTATTTTCCATAAGTAAAAGTTATTTGAGTAAAATATAGTATTTTATTTCAACAGAAAAGTAAGCTCGAGTAAAAGTAACATCATTTGCTCCACGAATCGAGCCTTTACTTAATTCGACCGTCTTCATGACACCAACGAAATGATTAAGAACGGGTTCTATAGGATTTTCGCAAGACTTTGATGCTTCATTTATCGCTTCTCCTATCCTACTTTACACCTTTCTCTAACAGTGCTTCAATAAAATCTGTAATTTTCATTTCTTTTTCAAGTGCTTTTACTTTGAGTTTATAATGCAAAGCCTTATTAATTCTTACGGTTTTATAGCTAATATTATCCGGTCTAATTTCTGTTTTTCTGTTTTTCTGTTTTTCTGTTTTTGTAACCTTTACGATAACCTCCGCTTCTTCCTTTTCAATTATTTCACTTTCCACCTGTGTTCCTTCCATTGCATTCGCCGCTCGTTTTGCAATATCATCAGGAATCCTTTTTAAATTACTAATACCTAATTGTCTCTTAGCCATATTGATTTTTATTTTTATAATTTGAGATAACCACTCCTTTGTCTGCTGAACCCAATTAACGAAATTTACCTTTTCAGATAAGGAGTATTCAAAATAATTTTATTTGTGAAAAAATTATTCTGAACACTCGTGATTTTAGACTTTAAATTTAGTACAAAACTCCTTAAAGAAAGGTTTAAACCGTTTCCGTCCTTCCGCATCTTCCATTACGGAAAATAAGGTAGAAGGAATCGAAAATAATTTTAAACTATTCAAGGATTCATCAAAAACTGATAAGCCTTCAGAAACTAAATAGTCAATCGTTTCTTGATTATCCTTTCTTCTTGATTTTCGATTTAACACTCCATGAAATTCAAAATCAACAGATACACTTTTTTTGTAGTCTGCCAAAACCTGAATAGCTTTGATAAAATCCTTAGTACTCAGACTTTCATAAACACCTCCCAAAAAAGGTACGAGAATACCATCGCAAAATCCAAGAATTTGCAATAATTGACTACCCTCATCATTATCTGTTATCCGAGGAATATCAATAAATATAAAATCGTACTTCGATTTATTAAATTGGATGAAATCGTGGAGAAACTTAAAATGTAAGGCTTCTACAACGTAAGGCACTTTTTCATCCGGAAACGCATCAATTTCCATCTCTCGATATTTCGTAATCGACTTTTGACTATCACAATCGACAATGCACACTTTCTTTTTTTTATCAATAGATAGTGCCGTCGCCAAAAGAGTTGTTATAGTAGATTTTCCTACTCCCCCTTTTCGATTTGCTATACTTAAAATTTTAGCTTCCATTATTAATTTTTACAATTTAACTTTAATACAGTAAAATATTAATGTAATCCTGTTTTATAATATTAGTACAATAAAACACTAATGTTATAGTATTATTTAATATTATTACAGTAAAATATTAATGTAATTCTATTTTATAATATTAGTACAATAAAACACTAATATTATAGTGTTATTTAATATTATTACAGTAAAATATTAATGTAATTCTATTTTATAATACTAATATAATAAAACACTAATGTAGTAATATTATTTAATATTAACACAGTAAAATATTAATGTAATCCTGTTTTTTAACATTAGTACAATAAAACACTAATATATTAATATTATTTAATATTAATACAGTAAAATATTAATGTAATCCTGTTTTTTAACATTAGTACAATAAAAGATTAATGTAATTCTGTTTTATAATACTAATATAATAAAACACTAATGTATTAATATTATTTAATATTAACACAGTAAAATATTAATGTAATCCTGTTTTTTAACATTAGTACAATAAAACACTAATATTATAGTATTATTTAACATTATTACAGTAAAATATTAATACAATCCTGTTTTTTAACATTAGTACAGTAAAACATTAATGTTATAATGTTTTTTAATATTATAACAGTAAAGTATTAATATAATCCTGTTTTTTAACATTAGTACAGTAATGTTTTACTGTATATTACCGGTAGATAAAAAATTTAGATACTTCGTGAATTAGTCAAAACCAGAATGACGAATAATCACCTTGGCTGTCTAATTTTTGAGTATCAGTCAAAATATCAAAGGGGGAGAAGTTCAGTAATCGATCAAATATTATTTTGTTTGCGTTTTAAGCTATTTTAAATCAATTAATTTGTCAGTATGTATATTTAACTAAAAAAGACTTTAGAACGATTAAAAACGATTAATCAGCCAATTTTTAGATTAACTCTCTGAATTTTTCTTTGGATTTGGGTATAAGTCGTAAAGGGGGAGAAGTTCAGTAATCCGAAATGCGGGAGAAGATTGGCTAAAAATTGGTTTTTTAAAGAAAAAAATAAAGGTTTAAAAAGTCTTACCCCTTTTAAGACTTTTTAAACCTTTTAAATTACTTTAAACCTTTTAACTCTTTAGGGAATTTTAAAAACTAACATAAGTTGTTGATAATCAATTATTTAAACGAATTTATTTTAGCTTAAAGGGGAGAAGTTCAGTAACCAAAGGGGAGAAGTTCAGTAATGAAAGGGGAGAAGTTCAGTAACCAAAGGGGAGAGGTTCAGTAATGAAAGGGGAGAAGTTCAGTAACCAAAGGGGAGAAGTTCAGTAATCAATTTTGTTCTAAAGGGGAGAGATAAAAAAAACCTCCCCTTTTAAAATAGTTTTCTGTATATTTGCCTACTACTTAAAGATTATGAAAGAAAAAGATTTAACCGTTCGGTTTGATGATAAGTTAATCTATCATGGTTCTTACAGCCTAACTCCAAGGGCTGTGAAGGTACTTTGTTATATCATTGCTCGATATATTAATCCAGTTGAAGATAAGCAATTGCCTATCTCCATAGAGATTCCATTAACGGAATTGATTGAATACGCTATTCCAAGTAGTTCGGCGTCCACGAAGTCTAACTCAATTTATCAAGAAATTGATAAAATTTGTGATGAGTTGACCTCTAAAATTCACTTTTCAAGTGGTGTAAAAGTTGATGGTTACGAGTTACGAGGCTATATCAATTGGTGCTCTTCCGCAATGCCAGTAAAAAAAGACGGTCAGATACTAATACGGTTTGGTTTCGATCCTTTGATGGGACAGTTTTTATTAGGATTAACGCAATATGTTCGGTTGTATCGCCCTGAAATTAACAGGTTGAGGGGAACTCATGCCATTCGCATTTTTCAAATTTTGAAAGGAATAAGAAACAGAAGGGCGAAGCACGAAGCGATTAGTCAAGAGGTTTATGAGGTAAAACATCTAAAATTTTTGTTGGGTTTAAAAAATAATTATCCCAAATTTAAGGATTTCAATCGGTGGGTCTTAAAGACTTCGCTGCAAGAAATCAATGAAAAAACAACGATAAAAATTTTAGAAATAGAATCTATAAAAGAAGGGCGAAAGACGACTGCAATTCGATTCATTTTCACCGATCAAGAGACTAAAGAAGGGCTTCCTTCCTTGCCGCTATGGGGGCAAAGTACGACGCCAAAAGAGGCGGAAATTAATGAGTTACCTTGGGCTCAGTTCAATGCCTATAATAAGTTAGTAGCGTTTGGTGTGGATGAAGGAATCGCATTTAAGCAGATTATTCCAACAATAAAGGGTAGTGAAATTAGAGGTTATGAAGACCATTTTATAGAGAAGGCAATCATTATCTTTAAGCAAAAAGCGAAACAACAAGACGCAGGAACATTTGTAAAATGGTGGATCAGTAAAAAAGTTTTTGATGCAACAAGTGACCTTTGGGCAGTTATTTTAGAAGATATTTTGCAATATAAAAAGATGCTTCAAGCTACTGATGAAGTCAAATATAATAATCGTCAAGTGGCAATGGATAGGTCTATGCTTGAATTTAAAACCTATTATAAGGCACAAAATAGTATAAAGGCGACTAATAAAATTGAAAAAGAGCAAAAAGGGTTGTCCTCAATTGGAAATATTTTAAATAAAAAGTGACGATTATTTACCTTTAACTTCTTAGTAGATTTTAATAAAATGATATAAAATTCAAAATCTCAAAAAACGTCCTTGCACTTCTGTGTTTGCATTTATTTAAGATCGTAAATAGCAAAGGGAATAGAAAACTCGAAATAGAACCATTATAAAAATGATAGAAAGCCTAAACTGAATCCAAATTTAGAATTGAATGAGATTATTATTTGGCTCTCTGACAATTTCTGCAAAATTCGAATAAATTGAGATTTTCGTAACGGCTGTCTTTAGCTGCTGCAAGGATTTTGAGACTTTTCGGAAGCTAAAGTAGCCGCTACGTGCAGAAATTGTCAAAGAGCCTATTATTTATGCTTGTTTACGGGTATAAACAATGGCTTTTTACCAAAAATCTATTGTTTGACAGTACAGAAAAAGTACATTCCATTCCACTCCCCTACTCTACTTTCCAAAAACCGTTACTTGAAAATAACCTAATTTTTGAGTCCATTTTGAAACGATTTTTATTGAAAAAAGCGGAAACCTTTGATGATCAAAAGTTTCCGCTTTATCGACTTTTTTTATTTTCTAAAACAGGAAGTTATACTTTTGTATTTTGGTGTTTGCAACCGTTTGCAGTTGTAAACGCCTGTAAACGGCTACCCAACTTCGCCCAATATTTCCTGCCCAAATTCAAACTTTTCCATGCTCGGGACATTGCCATTTAAGACAATTACACACTCCCAATGATTCGTTTTTAGAGTCGGTTTATTCAACTTATCAACGTGTAATAAAAACGGTTCATCTTTGTCAACCCAAACATTAAAACCCTCGAAAAGTAAGGCGTTTATGTGTTGCTGTGCGGTTGCCATTCGGTTTTTCTATTTTTGAAATTTGATTTTTGACTTCATTTTGTGCGAAAAACCGATGATGTAATAGACAATAAATCTAAAAGAAGCGTACAATTCCTGGAAGTCGTAAGACTTTCCAAGTACCACCACTCTCCAGAGTGGTGTAAAATAAATAGTTTAGATAATTTTTTTTTTTCTACACCACTCTGGAGAGTGGTGGTACGTTTGTAAAACCAGGTTAATTGTCCTGCTTTGCGTCCTCGTTCGACTAAGTTTTTGGCATTTTCGATGTCTTGAATCCAAGTGTTTACAGCGGTTTTGTTTTCGGTGTCAAGGATGTTTACCGCATTTTCGTAGGTTGCTAAATGAGCTTCTAACAATTGTAAACAACGGTATAAATGCGCTTCATTGTCGCATTGCTGACCGTAAATCTTATTCAAAATTGCATCGGTTTTTGGCATCAAAGTAGCGACTTGTTTACGTACCTTTTTTGGTGCAATAGCTTGGTTTTCAACGTAGTTTGATAAGGCATTTTTATTCAAATTGGCATTAAACCAGTTGAAAAAATGGCGTTTTATCGCTGCGACATTCGGATAAGTTGCACCGCTTGAAATCGACGTTTGGATGAAGTGTTTCAGCAACAAATCAAACATGGGTAAAGTCAAAATTTCAGTTGTACCAACTTGTTTACAAATGTCTTTGCCAACAAATTGCTTTTTCCAATTTTCGTCTTTTTCTAAAAAGGGTAGGAGAGGAGCAGCGGTTTTATTTTCTACGTTTTCATAGAAAATCTCTTCAGAAAACCTTTTTTCATATTTTGAATTTTTCAAAGAAACATCAGCAGCAGCTTTTATTTGTTGTTGTTGTGTTTTAGTATTACTATGTTTAGTATTACTGTGTTTAGTATTACTTGGTGTCATGGTTTTCGGTCGGTCGGTTTTCTCGACCGACGGGTTTTCCGTCGTGCTGATTTTCGGTAGGTCGATTGACTCGATAGTCGGGAAATCCTTGGATGACGGCAAATTTTTTTGCGGTGCTGTTTCTAAGGTTTTCAGTGTTTTCAGTGTTTTCGGTGTTTTCGGGGGATTTGGTGTTTTTGGGAAATCTGGTTGATGATTTAGGCACAGTTTATAAATCGTACCTTCAAATTTTCCTGCATTGTTCCAAACCTTGACCAATTCCAAATAACCAAATTCCTTCAATTCCTTGAATCCTGTGCGCACAGAATGTTTACCGTCTAAATCGGAACGTTCGATGATTTCATCAATGTAAATTTTCCAGTTTTTGGGGCGAGAGAGTAGGAGTGCTAATATTCCTCTCGCTTTGAAGCTCAATCTTTCGTCCAAGAGAACTTCGTTAGAAATTTGGGTAAAATTGGTCGGCTGCTCTTTTGTTTTAGACATACCTTGCCCGTTTACGGGCAAATTGTTACTTTTGCTCATGTTAAACTTTTGTTTAGTTAGGAGCGACACAGGATGGTCAGCGAAACTTTAGTGTGTTGCTCCTTTATTATTAATAAAAAACGATTACTTTGATGTATATTGGTAATAGAGGTGCAATTTAAACGATAAATTACTAACAAAACAAGTATTTGTCGATTTATTTCCAAAAATCATATTTAATTACTAATTAAATTCTAATGGAAGACCAACTCAGAGTAAGGCTAAATCAATTTTTATTGGAAAAAAACCTTTCTCAATCTGAATTTGCCAGAATAACTGGTTATCCTCAAAAAAATATTTCAGGCTTTTTGACAGGGACAGTTAAGATGCCTAAGATTGATTTTACGATTGCGTTAGCAACATATTTTCCAGAATTGAATTTACGGTGGTTGCTATTAGGAGAAGGTGAAATGATTAACCTGAAAACGATTGAAATAAATAAAGATTCTATTGAAATAATTTTGGAGCAACAAAGAACAATTTTGGAGCAACAAGAAAAAATTTTAGCAGATATTAAAAATAAGTAGTCATTAATCAATTCTGAATAACCCAATTCTTTGAAACCTGTCCGCACAGAATGTTTACCGTCCAAATCGGAACGCTCGATAATTTCATCAATGTAGATTTTCCAGTTTTTGGGGCGAGAGAGTAGGAGTGCTAATATTCCTCTCGCCTTAATGCTCAATCTTTCGTCCAAGAGAACTTCGTTAGATATTTGGGTAAAATTGGTCGGCTGTTCTTTTGTTTTAGACATACTTTGCCCGTTTACGGGCAAATTGTTACTTTTGCTCGTATTAATGATTTATTGTGAGGAATAGTCCTTGCTTCGTCGCCAAACTCAGACAAGGCTGTTCCTCCTATTATTAAAAAACTTACATTTGAGTTATTTCAGAATAACTTTCACAAATCAAGCTATTTTTTTCCGAAACGACAAACTTATGTGAAATAAATTGCTGAAATAAAATTTTTTATCTAAAAAACCGCTGAATGGAAGATGTGAAAAATAGATTTGAATTTTTTTTAAACTCAAAAGATTTGACCCAAGCAGAATTTTCTCGAATTACTAGTTATCACCCAAAAAATATTTCAGGCTTTTTGACAGGGACAGTTAAGATGCCTAAGATTGATTTTACGATTGCGTTAGCAACATATTTTCCAGAATTGAATTTACGGTGGTTGCTATTAGGAGAAGGTGAAATGATTAACCTGAAAACGATTGAAATAAATAAAGATTCTATTGAAATAATTTTGGAGCAACAAAGAACAATTTTGGAGCAACAAGAAAAAATTTTAGCAGATATTAAAAATAAGTAGTCATTAATCAATTCTGAATAACCCAATTCTTTGAAACCTGTCCGCACAGAATGTTTACCGTCCAAATCGGAACGCTCGATGATTTCATCAATGTAAATTCTCCAGTTTTTGGGGCGATAGAGTAGGAGTGCTAATATTCCTCTCGCCTTAAAGCTCAATCTTTCGTCCAAGAGAACTTCGTTAGAAATTTGGGTAAAATTGGTCGGCTGTTCTTTTGTTTTAGACATACCTGCCCGTTTACGGGCAATTATTACTTTTGCTCATGTTAAACTTTTGTTTAGTTAGGAGCGATACTCACGAGTCTGCAAACTTTCCGAGTATTACTCCTTTAATTTTAAAATAGAATTGAAAATCTTATCTTGTTAATTAGTTAGCAAAATAAAGCAATTTTTTTTAATTCAAGTGTATTGGTATAAAAATATACTTAAACCGTAATTTAATGACAATTGGAGAACGTTTAGCCGTTTTATTAAAAGATAAAGGAATTTCCCAAAAGGCTTTTCTAAGAAAATAGATTATCGGGAACAGTCTATTTCCAACCTTATCACTGGACAAACTAAAAGTCCGAAATCGGATTTGGTAGTGGAAATTGCTCGTCTTTTTCCTGATGTGAATTTGCGTTGGTTCTTATTGGAAGAAGGCGAAATGTTTGTCAATGAAGATTCTGCTTCGGAGCAAATTATAGACGAATTACAAAAAGAAAATTCTAAATTGAAGGATAAAATTATTGAATTATTAGAAAAGTAAAAATTCTTATAAATAAAATAACCGCATCGGTCGTATGGATTTTAGGTAAAGGACGAAATGTTATTGATTAAAACTGCTTTTTCGGGAATTACAAAAAATGTGAAATTAGGATTAAATCTTGGTTCCACATTTGTCGTTTTTATGTTGCGAGAGATATTTTTTTGAGTGGATTTGTACGGCATGAAATAGATGATAACGCATTAGACGCAGGGATAGGCAAGGAAATAAGAGCGGAGCAGACGGCTTGAGTTCACCTGCTCACTAACCTACTGATGGTCAAAATCGCCTGTCGAATATATCTGTTTGCAAAAGCCTGTAAAAAATCACGAGCGGTGAATATGGCAGCAAAACCCCAAAGGAATAAACAAAAAAAGAAAGGGTATTAAAAAAACTGTGAGGAAGGCTGAACGAAACCGTATCGGTTTTTAAAACCGACACGGTTTGCACGATAAAGAACCAATTCACCAACAATCTTTTTAAAAACAACCTCTTTCTTTAAAACAGAACCCTATATTTGTTGAGCTTTGAAAAACCTAAGAGGTAATAGCTTTTCAAACTTTTAACTTTCTTCTTTTTAATAGATTACGAACAAACCTATGGGGTTTTTAAAACCCCATAGGTTTTTCACGAATAAAAAAATAAAACCGATGACCATTCAAACCTATATTGACAATCTCAACACGCTTTTCCGAACTGGCAATGCGAGAGAACATTCTTACCGTGGGGATTTACAAACCTTGATAACTAATTTGACAACCGATATTTTGGTGACGAACGAACCAGCACGAATTGCCTGTGGTGCGCCAGATTATGTTTTGACGCGCGATAATATCCCTGTCGGCTACATCGAAGCAAAGGATATTGGTGTGGATTTGAAATCCAAAAAACTTAAAGAACAATTTGATAGATACCGTAAAAGTTTGCCGAATTTGATTTTTACGGATTATATGGATTTTCATTTTTATACCAACGGTGATTTTATTACCAATGTCGCTATTGCGGAGGTGCGGAACGGTAAAATTGTGGCGATTGAAAAGAATTTTTCGCACTTTACTGCTTTGATGAATGACTTTGTGACGACGGTTAGTCAATCCATTCGGTCGTCCGAAAGGCTATCAAAGATGATGGCGAATAAGGCAAAGTTATTGGCGAATATCATTGGCAATGCTTTAGAAAGTGATGTCGAAAATAGACAAAATACGACCTTGCAGCAGCAGCTACAAGCCTTTGAAGAGATTTTGATTCACGATATTACCCCTCGGGAGTTTGCGGATATTTACGCTCAAACCATTGCTTACGGTATGTTTGCGGCTCGTTTGCATGACGATACGCTCGACACCTTTTCAAGGCACGAAGCCGCGCAACTCATTCCGCAATCCAATCCATTTTTACGCAAAATGTTTCAATACATTGCTGGCTATGATTTGGATTCTCGGATTACATGGATAGTCGATGCGTTGGCAGATGTATTTCGGGCAACCGATGTGGCGGCATTGTTAAAGGACTTTGGAAAATCTACGCAAACGACCGACCCGATTATTCATTTTTACGAAAACTTCTTGGCAGAGTACGACCCAAAATTGCGGAAAGCGAGAGGGGTTTGGTACACGCCCGAACCTGTCGTCAACTTTATCGTCCGTGCGGTTGATGACGTGTTGAAAACAGAGTTTGGTTTAACAAAAGGGTTGGCGGACACCTCGAAAACCAAGATAAAGGTCAAAGTAGCAACCAACGATAAACGGGCAAAGTCTGGTTATACCGAATACGAAAAAGAAATACATAAAGTCCAAATACTTGACCCTGCAACGGGTACAGGCACTTTTTTAGCGGAAGTCGTGAAGTTTATTTATAATAAAAACTTCAAAAGGATGCAAGGTGCGTGGAGCGGTTATGTGGAAAATGATTTGATTCCTCGCTTGAATGGTTTTGAGTTATTAATGGCGAGTTATGCGATGGCACACTTGAAACTTGATTTATTATTGCGAGAAACTGGCTACAAAGCCAAACCGACAACCGATGCCGACGCCCAACGATTTAAAATCTTTTTGACCAATTCCTTAGAACCAGGAATTAGTGAAGTGCCTAACCTTTTTATGGCGCAATGGCTGACCGATGAAAGTATTCAGGCTTCGCAAGTCAAAGAAGATACGCCTGTTATGGTGATTTTGGGGAATCCGCCGTATGCCGTTAGTAGCACGAATAAAAGTGACTTTATTCAAGATTTAATTGCGGATTATAAAAAGGATTTGAATGAACGTAAGATTAATTTAGATGATGATTATATTAAATTCATTCGATACGGACAACATTTAATTGATAAAAACGGAGAAGGTGTTTTAGCGTATATTTCTAATAATTCCTTTATTGATGGTATTACACATCGACAAATGCGAAAGCATTTATTAACCTCTTTTGATAAAATTTATATTTTGGATTTGCATGGAAACGCAAAGAAAAAAGAAACTGCTCCCGACGGTTCAACCGACCAAAATGTTTTTGATATCATGCAAGGCGTTTCTATTAATATTTTTATTAAAACAGGAAAAAAGAAGCTAAAGGAATTAGGAGAAGTTTTTCATTATGATTTGTTTGGAAAACGGAATTTTAAATATGGTTTTTTGTTAAAAAATCATATTAAGACTATAGAATGGAATTTAATTAATTATCAAAATACATATTATTTTTTTGTACCTAAAAATTTTGAACTAAAAGAGTCATATAATAAAGGTTTTAAAATAGAGGAACTTCTAAAAATCTATTCTAATGGTATTGAAACTAAATGTGATTCTTTAGCAATCCAGTTTAATCAAATAGACTTAAAAAATATTATCAATGACTTTTTAGAAAAGGATATTATTGAGTTGAAAGCTAAATATACATCAAAGGAAGATTCAAGTGGTTGGAATTTTAAAAATGCTAAATTAAGTTTAATTAATAAAAAATTTACTCATCAAAAAATTAATTATAGACCTTTTGATGTTAGAAATACTATAATTACGGAAACTTCAGGTGGTTTCATCGGTCGTTCAAGATACAAGGTAATGAAACATTTTTTAAGTGAGAACATTGGACTAATTATACCAAGACAAACTACTCAAGATTATAGACATAGTTTTATTACAAATAAAATCATTGAAGGAAATTTTACTGCCAGTGCGAAGTTGTTTGGAACGGGTTGTATTTTCCCACTTTACCTCTACGAAGATTCAAACTCACTTTTCACCGAATCCGCAAGAAAACCGAACCTCGACCCAAAAATCGTGGATAAAATCGCCAAAGGTTTGGGTTTGCGATTTACGGCGGAAAAGGAAACGGAAACAGGCACATTCGCCCCGATAGATATTTTGGATTATATCTATGCGGTTTTACATTCGCCGACGTATCGAGAAACGTATAAGGAATTTTTGAAAATAGATTTTCCTCGTGTGCCGTTTCCTGAGAAAGCAACCTTTTGGGATTTG
>Ga0222647_1000515_pt1 | contig 16122 bp, 11 predicted proteins | sample AntAcemetagen333_FD_179864 | JGI IMG/M metagenome (GOLD analysis project Ga0222647, IMG submission 179864) | Saline water microbial communities from Ace Lake, Antarctica - #333 | ecosystem: Environmental > Aquatic > Non-marine Saline and Alkaline > Saline | place: Antarctica: Ace Lake...
GTACGCGACCGAGTGTAGCGGTGAAAAAAATATATGATGCGCTCAAATTTAAGGACAGACCCTATGTGAGGAAGTCAAAAGTTGTGACCCAATTGTAAAAACAATTAGCGTAACTAGTTGTATTACATAATATTGTCTAATTCGATTTTCAAGTTGGGCTAAGCATTTTGAACTAAGCTAAAAGTGAATATTTTTCAATATTTTAATTGACTATTGCACTTATCCAAATACACCTAAAGAAAATTAGGTCTCTCTTATACCAATTTACATTTTAAAAACCGCATTGAATTCATTTAGAAAGTGGGGATTTGAGGTGATTGATAAAATCGTTGCTTTAGACCGGTTCTTCACGCTTTCATACAGCCATTCCTTCAAGTCTTTCAGGGTGGTAAATACCTTGTCTTTAAATCTCGTTTTCATGTATGCCCGGGCCTGTTCGCAAGGGTTGAGCTCCGGAGAATAGGCGGGAATGTTGAGCAGGAAAATATTCGCAGGAACGGTCATGTTTTTGGTAGAATGGAATCCTGCATTATCGATCACTACTAGTTTGAATTCTTTTGGCCGATGCTGGGATAGTCCGTCGAGATAAGTCTCAAATAGTTTGGTGGACACTCCTTCAACCTCCCAGACAGAACTGTCCCCAGCTATGGGTGAATAACTGCCATATAACTAGGTGGAAGAGAATTTATGCCTCTGGCTGATTACAGGTCTTACTCCTTTGGCACTGATACATGATCCCATGTGACTCATCAGTCCAAATCTGCTTTCATCCTGGAAATACAGGTTGACGCCGGTGTACTTAGCTTTATCCAGACCTGTTTTAAGCTCCCTGAATGTGCTTGGAAGTTTTAAAAAAGGCTTCTTCGGCCCGGGGGTCTTTTTGGATATGGCTCTTGCGCGGCCGTTTTACCTTCGTTTTGAAATGCTTGATTAGGTAGTCTCTGATCCGATGATAGCTCACTTCTACCTCATACTGCTCCTTTACCCAGTGTTTGTCATCCCAATAACCCATGAAGGGGTTTTTAGCATCGTTCACGCTTTGGCGGAGACCTTCGTGGATCTGGGCGGTGATGATTCTTGATCCTTTCGTGTTGGGCTTGATCTTTACTAGATCTTCGATGCCATTGGTGTCGTATTGCACCAGCCATTTCTCCAGACTTCTGATGTGCGTGCCCAGGTGATTGGCCAATTCTTGGCGCGTGCCGAATCTATTTTCCTTCAAACAAATCAAGGCGTAAATACGCTTTTCTTTTTGCAGCGAGGTCTGCTTTCTCCTCAAAGATTTAAGTGTAGACAGACTTTCCTGTATCGTTTTGCTGACCCGTTTTCCCATGCCTGAATACACGAACTATATACTGCTTCGTACATACTAATTGGTTTTACTTGAGGGCTTATTTATTTCCGTATTCGGATTCCTTTTGGGAATGGTAGCGAGCAGAGTTGGTTTAATCCTAATTTCAATTTTGCTGAAGTCAGATTATTTGTATGAACTTCCTTGGGCATTGATACTTATCGAAGAGTGGTATTTAGCAGGAATCACCTTGGTCATCGGTATTGTTGCGTCACTTATTCCCGCATTTAAAGTTTTCAATATCAATCTTTCAAAAACACTTGCAGATGCCTAAGGCGGTACTTATTATCCTATTGATTTTCATTACTTTTTCTTCCTGTTCTCAAACCAAAATAACTTGGGAAACCCTCGAAGATGTGTCTTTCACTAATAAGTACTCTAAAGAGGTTAAAGCTTATTATTATTTCCCAAGATTTGGACCATCTGTACTTGCTTTGAATAATAGGGAAGTGATAATCAAAGGTTATGTATTGGAAATTGATCGTGGAAATGATGTGTATATATTTTCTGCCAATCCCTTTTCGGCTTGCTTTTTCTGTGGAAGTGCCGGACCAGAATCCATTGTGGAGCTCAAATTACCAAAGGATCATCCACGCTTTAAAATGGATCAGGTCGTTACTTTCAAAGGTGTCCTTAGGCTAAACGCTGTTGATATTTACCAATGCAATTACATTTTGGAAAAAGCGACTGTGGTCAAATAGGATACGAGTCGCAAAACATCTTTTTTTTTGGAGCGGTAATTTAAAGGGTTTTGAGTTCCTCATTTTTTTGTTTAGAACTAACTAGTTTCGAATTACGGTGGATCTATTTTAAATCTTATGGTGGGTGAGTTTTATCCAAAGATCTTCATGGGAAAGCATATCTAAGTCAGTTAATTTTTCCCTTTCATTTAGCTCACAGAAAGGACGGCTATTTGTTTAAAATTAATCTAAATGAGGTTTATGAGTCTAAATTTCATCTTTTACTTCTGATGCTAGTTAAAAATAATCTTAATAAGTAAGAGAAATGAAAAGAATTATACTCGGAAACACTTACATTTTTATGCGTTCAGGCAGTTTTTGCGCAAAACCATAGGTGATACGCGATTTTCCTTTAGGAACTTTACGATTTCCCCATACTTTTGAAAACCTTCTTTTTGAACTATTTCGATCCATTGATCTGGCGTTTTACCTGAGTACTTTTCCGTATTTGCGATCATAGTCTGTGCCGCGTCTTTCCATATTTCTCAAGTTTACAAATCAAGTTCCATCATCAGGGGAAAGTGATCTGAGCCATTTATCAATTGGGTCTTAAGTCCCTGAATTACTGGATTGTCTTTTTCCAAGTAAGGATTCCATACTTTCCCGTTTGAAATGTTGAGTCCTTGACTGACTAGAATATGGTCGATCAACACATTGATCTTATCGCCTGTGATCCGGTCTTTGTATCTGCTGGAGTTGGGAGTGTATCCATACGAACCCAATTTGGGTTTAGGGAGAACTGATTTTAAAATCAACTCGGGATACCAAGTATCCCCTAAAAGGATTTCAACAGCACTTTTACTGAATTTATTTTCATAAAAATCTAAGTCGAAGCCATCGTTGATATCACCCATGACGATGACTTGTTGTCCTTTGAGGAGGTAAGTATCACATCGCTCTCGGATAGACATACACTCCGCAAATAGCTTCAATCGATCTCTGGCCGAAATCTGCTCGAATCTTGCATAATCCACCATATCAAAGATTCCCTTGGATTTGGTATGTGCTACAATGACTCTGGAGACAAACTGATCCTCAATAGTCAAAAGACTCAACTCCAATGGGGGTCGGTAATGCTCGTATTGCTCTTTAATCAGTCTGTTAGTAGTATCTACTAGAAAAGGCTCATCAAAACGCTTGCCTAGCGCTGTGACGGGTGTGAAGAGCACCTTGAATTTGTCTGGTTTGTAGATCGCACTGAGTTCCTGCTGCCCGGCAGAGGGAAAGCCATGGATTCCTTTATAAACTTTGGAAGAAAGAAAATGCTGAGTCCAATTTTCCAATTGAGCCGAAGCTGTTTTTGCTCCACTGACTAGTGTGTTGGGACCTTCCACAATTCCCATAAAGTCAGGGTCCATGGCATCAATGATTTCCGCAAGTTGTCTGCTCCGTTCACCATCCTTACCAGTCGTGGTTGGACTTCCGTCCGCTTCAAATAGATTTCGCATCCATTCGACATTGTAAACTGCAATTTTCAGTTTCATAAAAATTTGGATTTAAATAAAAAGATAAAACAATTTGTGATTATCCGTAAGTATGCGGTTGACCTAATTTCAGTTGCTTAACTGGCATGAAAGCCCGCCACAGCGAGGCAAGCCGATGAGGTTCCGATAGCCATCGGAAGAAGTATCGGTAATGCTAGTGTTTACCATAAATTAAGTCGCTTTTTGATTTTTACTGGTGGAATTGCGGATACACGTATTAATTTAAAATAGTGTATTAAAATTCTGTAAATCAATAGATTAAAGTTAGACTTTAATATATATTTTTCTTCGATCCATCCACAGACCAATCATCCAAATGACCAACATATAGCAGATAGCAAATAAGAATGAAGCGAGCTTTGGATTTAACCAACTGGTGAATATCGTTTCGTAGATAAATCCTTCTAAGCTAGATTCTCCAATTGGAATCATGGAAATAATAGAAATCACAATTCCTGAAGCAACATAAAGTATTAAAGGATTTCGACCAAAAACTTCGAAGAAATAAGTCCAGCCTTTCCAGTTGCGGATCTCAATAAGCCAGATCAAAATTGCTAGGATCAGCAAGTCTCTTCCCACAGTATGCAGCACATAGGAGCTGGTCCAGATTTTCTTGTTTATGGGAAATACAATGTCCCAGACGGAGCTGAGAATCACTAGTCCAATAGACCAGGTCAATAAAGTTCCGATTGTTTTAAAGCTGTTTCCATTCTTTTGAATGAAAACTCCTGCTAGGTAACCTGCTAGTACATTGACTATAGAAGGCAGCGTACTTAGAATACCTTCTGGATCAAAAGGTATTCCCTCTCCAGTGTACATTCGCTCTGCTCCGACTATTATTAAATCGAGTTTGATGGCTGCGTTGGTTTCCAAACCATAGGGATCTGCCCCATCACCAAAAAAGTAAAGAATCGCCCAATAGCCTAGAAGCGCAATTCCTGAAAATATCCAGCCTAACTTTGGTCCGCCAAGATATAACACCAAGGCACCAAAGAAATAAGCTAAAGCGATCCGCTGCAACACACCAAATAGTCGTACTTCGGTCAAATCGATAAATGCCATCTCCCCAGCTTCATTATAATCGAAAAAAGGGAAAGCATTCAAAAGCCAACCAATAAGAAAGATTAAAAGTGTTCTCTTCCCCACTTTTTTAAAGAAATCACTGGCAGACATCTCTCCCAATCGCTTCATGGCAAAGCTCATGGCATTTCCAACCACAAATAGAAAAGTCGGAAAAACTAGATCAGTCACAGTGAATCCATGCCAATCTGCATGCGCAAGTGGAGCATATAGCGAGGACCGACTTCCAGGCGTATTGACGATGATCATGAATGCGATGGTCATTCCTCGAAGGACGTCAAGTGCAAGATATCTTTCGCTTACTGGTGTTTGAATGGTGGATTGGATCATTTGAAATGAAATGGGATTGGGCTGAAATTTGATTTTCAATTTAGTATAAAATTTTATCCTGTTTCACTCTTAAATGGATTCATTTTATATTGATGAAGGGATCAAACGCAAGACGATAATGGGTAATGAAAATATACTCGACAGTTAAAATCAATTTTTAACTGGAATTTTCCTGTGTTTGACTCAAATTAGAATCTTTCAGAAACAAAATGGATTTCCGAAACTTCAGCTCAAAAAATTATTAGAATGAAAAACAGTTTGTTAGTAATCGTACTGCTCTACAGTCTCACCAGTTCAGCTCAAGTGAGCATCACTTGGAATCTGGCTGAAAACCAGTTGAAATTTCCTGCTTACCATCTAGCTTCCTTTGAAATCCAAAATGATTCGAATCAGCAATTGGAACCAGGTTGGAAGCTTTACTTCAATACTGTATTCCTCTCGGTCCATCCTCAAATACAAACTGAGGGTTTTAAAATCCAGCATTTGGCGGGGGATTTTTTTGTCTTGAAAAGTAATGAGGAAACCTTAACTATTCTTCCCGGAGAAAGCCTCACTCTCTCCTATCGAGCTCAAGATGGTTTTCTCAAAGACAGCCATGCTCCAGAGGGACTTATTTTTCAGAAAAAAGCTGGAGATGCTTTCGAGGTCGAATCGTACCAATCAGCGTTACTTTCATCGGAGAATCTTCAGGAAATGGCAAAAGGAACCAATATGCCAATTCCTTCTCCGGAGTCGATATATCTGAAAAACGAGTCGATTTCGGTATTGAATTCCGATCAAACACCACCTTTCCTTCCCATTCCCAAGCGGTATTCTTATGGAGAAAATGAGTTGACCTTTGAAAAAAAAATCAACGTACAGGTGGATTCCGAGTTTATAGAAACAGGTCTTTTCTTGAAAGAAAGCTTATCAAAAGTATTTGAAGGTTCAATTGAACTTGATTCAGAAAATCCACAAATCCTGATTTATAAAAAAGTAGGAATCAGCGCGGAAGGATATGAACTTGAAATTGATCAAAGCGCCATCCGAATTATTGCATCTACTCCAAAAGGGGCTTTTTACGGGGTACAATCCTTATTGGCGCTTTTGGTCATTCAAGATCGAGCGGATAAAGCTACCGTCATTTCCTTTCCCCAAATCAAAATCGAAGATGCTCCGACTTTCGGGTACCGGGGATTTTTTCTTGATGTAGCAAGAAATTTTTTACCCAAGGAACAAATTTTCAGAGTCTTGGATCTAATGGCTATGTATAAGTTGAATACTTTTCATTTTCAGATGGTCAATGACGAAGGCTGGCGAATCGAAATCCCGGGGTTGTCAGAGTTGACTGAATACGGAGCCAAAAGAGGCTTTTCTGAAGATGAGCAGTCGATGCAGTGGCCATTTTATGCATCTGGCTCAGAATCTATACCAGGTAGTCGAGGATCTGGATTTTACTCGAAGGCGGATTTTGAGGAGATTTTGGGGTATGCCAGCGATCGTCATATTGTCGTGATTCCGGAGTTTGGGATGCCAGCGCACTCCCGGGCTGCGATCAAAGCAATGGAATACCGCTACCATCGTCTGATGCAAGAGGGCAAAGAAGCGCTTGCCGCTCAATATCGATTGACCGACCCAGACGATCAGTCACGCTATCTTTCGGCACAAAACTTCAGGGATAATACGGTCTGCGTCTGTCAAGAATCCACTTATGATTTTTATCGAAAAGTGATCCAGGAAATAAAGGCGATGTATGCAAATGCGGGTGCGACACTCCAGGTATGGCATACAGGAGGTGATGAAGTCCCAAAAGGAGTTTGGACAGCATCTCCGATTTGTGAAGAGTTTTTGAGAACTAATCCAAGCATTTCTCAAGAGCAGCTGGGGGATTATCTGAAAGTAAGACTATCTGAACTCATCGAATCTGAGGGTCTGAAGATGGCAGGCTGGGAGGAGGTAGGACAAAGTCACATCGAATCCAATGGCAAGGAACTAGTCATCCCGAATGTGGGCTTTGCGGCAAAAGGGTGGAATCTCTATGCCTGGAATGCTGTAGTAGGTTGGGGAGGAGAAGACATGGCGTATCGATTGGCCAATGCAGGCTTTCCGGTGGTCTTGAGCCCAAGTTCAAATTTCTATTTTGATCTTGCATACAACTTCGATCCGGAGGAGCGTGGACATACTTGGTCTGGAGTATCGGATCTGTATCAAAGTTGGAAGGCCGTACCAGGAAAATTATACCTGTCACACGATCAAACTATGGAAGGCGCACTCTGGGATTGGGAGCAAGCCAAGAAGCGATTTACACCGCTTAGTAAACTAGGAAAGCAAAATGTATTGGGGGTTCAGGGTCAACTTTGGACCGAGACGATACGAAGTGGTGAAATGATGGAATATTATCTGTTTCCTAAAATGCTGGGCTATATAGAGCGAGCTTGGAATGGAGATCCAATATGGTCTCAGCTCGAGCAGGAGACGGCGATGAAAACTCAAAGAGCCATGGAATGGAATATTTTTTCAAACGTAGTATCACAAAGAGAACTGTCACGGCTAGCCGTGACTCGAAAGGGATTCAACTTCCGAATCCCAATTCCCGGTATCAGAAGCGACAATGGTTTGATTTACCTCAATAGTGAATTGCCCGGCATGGAGATCAGGTATTCTTTAGATGGATCAGAACCCAATTTGACCTCAGTGATCTACAAAGCTCCATTTCCCGGACAGGGAACTGTAAAAGCTGCGATTTTTGATGCTTCTGGTAGATCTGGCAGAGTTTCTACAGTTGATTTTACCGAGCGGATCAGCAATGATCATGAATAAATAGATGAATATTGAATCAAAGTACTTTCAATTTGCGTGAAGAAAATCTCATTTCAATTGATAAACAGGAGCTGATTTTCCAAAAAATGTCAGAGAATGGGTTTCCTTGTTAGTTATTTTCAAAAGTTTTGAAAGATATCCCTGTAGAATTACTTGAAGCAGTTGGTCCAATCAACCTGAAAGATCAAGCGACTTTCATCGACTTGGAATGCTCCGAAAAGAAGAAAGACAAAGTCTTGAGTAAGTACCGAGAGAAACTAAGTGATCATCAAGACCTGATGTATGCCCGCAACAAGTACACTGTCTTAATTTGTCTTCAGAGGATGGATACCGCTGTGAAGGATAGTTTGATTCGTAAGGTTTTCAAAGAGTTTGATCCGAGCGGTGTGGTGTTTCACAGTTTCAAGACTCCGTCTGATCGGGAACTTTAGCACGACTACCATTGGAAATACTAGCTTGCTTTGCTTAAGTGTGATAAATATGGAGTTTTCAACCGAACTCATCATGAAAATGTATTGATGACGCGAGTGCCTCCTGAGTATATTTTTGAGGAAACTATTCCATGGATTGAAAAAGCAGAAGATATTACCACTCAATTTTGGGAAAATAGATTTGAGCAGATCATCAATTTTGAAAAACATATCCAGCAGAATGGAACAGTTATTTTGAAATTTTACCTTCACTTAAGCAGGGAAGAGCAGCGAAAATGGTTGCTTAGAAGGTTAGACGAGCCAAAGCATAATTGGAGATTTTCTCCAGGGGATCTTAAAGAACGTAGTCATTGGGAAGAATATCAGATTTACTATGAACAAGCCATCAATCGCATATCGGAACCTAATGCCCCTTGGTACATCATTCCAGCGGACAACAAGGAAACTACCCGGGTCTTAGTAGCGAAAACCATATTAGAAGAGATGAATAAGCTAACTGATATAAAAAATCCAGAGCTGGATGATAAAGTCAAAGAGAACATGGATTTCTATCGAGCTCAATTGAAAGAAGAGAAGTGATTGTGAGTTGAATTGAAAATAAATCTCACAAATTTCTTTTAAAAGAGCGGTATTCTTCTGCTAAATTGATTTGACCAATGCTCGGTATTTTTCAGTCAAGACCTGGTTTAATTCCTCACCTTCATCAGCATTGGAGCTAGAAAAGAGTTCAGGTTTTATTCCCCTGTCCAGCAGATTTTGAGCAGACTGAACCATAATTGCTTGGAGAAGTGCTGCTCCGATGACAGTTGAAGTAGCTCCGACTTTGGTATTTAATCCTTTTAATTCAATACTTGCATCACCGATTTCTCCAAAATTATCCAAATAGAGGTCACAGATTTCATACAATTTCAAGCCCGACGAGTGTCTCGAACTTACAGCTTTGCTATGTTTTATATTGGTAATGCAGATTACTTTAGCTCCCGCAGCTTTTGCAAGCTGAGCCATTTCAATGGATACCGAGTTTCTCCCGGAATTTGAACTGATGAGGAATACATCTGCTGAGCTTATCTTGTATTCATATAAAAGTTTTGCAGCATATCCTTCGATTCGCTCTACTTCCGTACTTTTTGAGGCATTTTCATGAAGCATCAGGGCTGGGTCAAGAATAGGAATAACTCTGGCAAAACCTCCCGCCCGATAAAAAATCTCCTCGGCAAGCAGATGTGAATGCCCAGTCCCTGTCGTATAAATCCAACCTTCAGCTTCTAGTGAGTCTGCTACCCAATTAGAGGCCGTTTGAATTTTTGGTTTTTGACCAAAAGCAGCAATCAGCTTATCTGAAATAGCTTGCGAATAGCTTTCAAAAGCTTCCATATTCTTAATTGAGGAGGATTTCATCCACAAATACCCAGCCTTTAGATCCAGCGGAAGGATGCCATTTTGGTAGCGATTTGACTGGGTTTAGCTTGATGCGGAGCGATTCATATCCACCGACCGAAAGATCATAATTGAGAAATCTTGATCTTGGTAAATCAACCTTTTTGGATTGTGCCGGGATATTGCTCGTTATAGTTTTCCAACTCCCATTTTTAAGTCCTTTGATTTCTACTGAAGCAGGGGGGAATATGTGGGCGCCTTCATGATATAGCATTCCGATAACTAACTCTGAGTAATCTGCATTAGGATCCAATTTCATCTCCAATTCCATCGCTTCATCTTGGAAGCCGAGCCATTCACCAGTTGTGTGATTATTTTGTCCTTTGATCTGATCGAAAAGTGTTTCCACTCCCTTACCCCTGTATTGTTTATTGGGTGTGCTTAGAAGTTGATAATTAGTTGGAGTCAGACCGGATTTTAAGAACTGAAAATTAGCTTCTGGTGATCCAATCCAATCTTTTGCAAACACTTTGGCTCTAATTGTCCCTGTTTTTCTGAACCAAATTGGTTCAGAATACTCCAGGCTAGTCAAGCTATCGGGCTCTGATCCATCTAGTGTATATCGGATATCCACAGTTTTGATGGGATGAGAAATCACTACTTCCATGCTGTCGCGAAACATCATTTTATCAAAAGTTATTTCAGGTGAATTCAGGGGGAAAATAGCTCCACTTCCATCAAAGCCAAAATCAATGGTTGTATTTGGCAGTTTTGATTGTATAGTCTTTTTCTGAGCATCCGACAGGCTAGGAGTCCAGAGGTAAAGATTGATTAAAGTCTTCATTTTTGAAATAGCTTGAACACCAGTTTTATCAATTGGATTTCCTGAAATAGCCAAAAACTTCAGATTTTCCAGTGAGGATAGCAGCTGGATTTGTTTGGAGTCCAAATCGGTGAAATTTGCCTGAATTTCTTCTAAGTGTGCCATTTCCTTCAGTACTGATAGGTCAACTCCAGCAAGTGGCATTTTATTTAGGTTCAATTTGACTACCTGATCTTTCACTTTTCTCAGCTCTCCCAGTGAATTGGGGTCAAAGGCAGCAATACTGAAATAGGATACCTCCAAGGCTGAAGACCCTGGATAAATAGCATTTACCGTTCTAAAAAAATTATTTAGTGAGTTGATATCTGAAGCATCAGCTGCTTCGAAATTATAGGTTTTTTTAGCTTCAAACTTGTTAGAAGCTAGGATAAAGAGTTTGTTTTCTGGATCGATTTCCTTCACTTTTTGATTAAATGATGCTCCATTTGCTACCCATTCTCTTAAAATAACCAACTCATCTTCGGATAATTGCGCTTTATTTTTTGGAGGCATATGCTTTTTCTCATCCATCGGTAATCCGATTCGCTGAATCATATGTGAGTTTTCGAAATCTCCTGCCAGTACGAATGGACCGGATTTTCCCCCCTTTTTTAAGCCTTCAATAAGATCCATTCGAAGTTCGCCTTTGACTTTCCCTTCTTTGTGGCAGCTGATGCATTTGCTTTCTAAGATCGGCAGCACCAAATCATTGAATACTTCTGCCTCGGCCAAAGATGGAATTTTGCTTTCTTTCTCCTGCATTGGAGCTAGTAGAAAATCCTCACCGTGGGTGATACTTGCACCCCAGTGTCCAGTTAGCATTATTCCTACGGCTAAGATCAAACTGCTTGGTTTCAACAATGATCTGGATAGATGTCTGAAGAAATAGATGGTAATACAAAGGTAGAAGATGCCTATTCCAGACCATTGATGCCAAAAAATCACCTCTTTATCATAATCTTCATTTACCAAAATCAAACCAGCAATGACCGTTAACCCTGCGAAATTGCATCCAGCCAACAGCGTTAATTCGAAGATTGACCTGACATCTGGTTTTTGGTCTAATCCAGGAATCCATACAAACAAAAGCCCCAAAAGAAGCAAAACAATAGGAAAGTGGAGCAATAGTGGATGACTTCTGCCAATGACTTGAATCCAGTTAGGGAGTAAAATCAGGTCCGAGCCAATCGCTAACACTAGCACTAAGCCCATCCAGATAAAAAGTGTATTCTCCAGGAGAGTTTTGATCGAGGAAGTTCTCAGCATAGTATCTTAAGCGATGATATCTTTTACCACTTTACCGGACACGTCAGTTAATCGATACCGTCTTCCAAGATGCTTGTAAGTCATTCGTTCATGGTCAATTCCCATTAGGTTCATTACGGTAGCTTGAAAGTCATGGACATGGACAGGATTCTCTGCGATATTATAGCCGAATTCATCTGTTTCACCATAGACCATTCCTGACTTGACTCCACCGCCAGCCATCCAAATAGAGAAAGCGCGAGGATGATGATCACGTCCGTAATTATCAGCCAGAACCTTTCCTTGACAGTAATTTGTTCTTCCAAATTCACCACCCCAGATCACCAATGTTTCATCCAGTAATCCACGCTGTTTTAAATCAGTAATCAAAGCCGCAGACGCTTGATCTACATCTTTAGCTTGGAGTGCCATTTCATTTGGAAGATTCCCATGCTGATCCCATCCTTGATGATAAAGCTGAACGAATCTGACTCCGCTTTCTGTAAGTTTGCGTGCTAAAAGACAATTGGCGGCATAGGTTCCCGGGACAAGGCAGTCCGGTCCATAAAGTTTGATGATACTGTCAGGTTCTTTGGACACATCGGTCATTTCAGGTACCGCCGTCTGCATCCTGAAAGCCATTTCATATTGCTGAATTTTTGCAGTGATCTCTGGGTCATTGAACTCCTTATAGTTCAAATCATTCATTGAGGCGATTTGGTCAAGCATTTTACGACGCTCGTCACGGCTCATTTTTTCGGGGTCTTTCAAGTAAAGAACAGGATCTTCAGAATTGGAAAACTGAACACCTTGATGTGTGGCATCTAGGAATCCATTGCTCCAAAGCTTGGAATAAACTCCTTGTCCATTTCCACTTCCTCTACTTAGCAATACGCAAAAGGCAGGAAGATTACTGTTTTCACTGCCTAATCCATAACTCAGCCAGCTCCCCATACTGGGACGGTTCCCTACTTGTGCTCCTGTTTGAAAAAAAGTCAAGGCAGGATCATGATTAATTGCCTCTGTATGCATGGATTTCACGATACAGATATCATCCGCTATTTTGGCTGTGTGAGGAAATATTTCCGAAATCCAAGCTCTCGACTGTCCGTATTGGTTAAACTTAAAGTAGGAGCCAACCAGTGGGAATGAAGTTTGACCTGCGGTCATTCCTGTCAATCGTTGATCGCCACGGATAGAGTTAGGCAGTTCCTGTCCAATATTTTCATTGAGCAGTGGCTTGTAATCAAAGGATTCCAATTGACTGGGTGCGCCATTTTGGAATAGATAAATTACCCGTTTAGCTTTAGGAGCGAAATGGGGTAGGGCATCCATAATTGCATCTTCCGCTCCAGCTTTGCCAGAAAATAAGTCTGGAATCAATAGAGAACCCAATGCAGCACTTCCCACTCCCAGACTTAATCGAGAGAGAAATTTTCTTCTGTTGAAATTCAACCCCTGTTCAAATTCTCCCTTCTCCATCTTATATTTTTGTAATGGTCTCTTCCAAATTATAAATGCTAACTATCACCTGCATCAAAGCAGCTGTCTCAGCGCGAATCGATTTGGGATTCAGCGGATATTCACCCACGGCCAAGGTTGGCCCAATCTGACTGTTGTCGGACTGAAAGCGCTTTAATTGATCTTCGTAGTAGTTTTCCAATAAGGTCTTTTCCTTGGAACTGATCGGTCGGCAAACGATTCTAGTGAAAGCTTGATCAATGGATTTTTCGGCATCCATTTCTTCCAGCAGACTACTTGCCAATACACGTGACGCTTCCAGGATCATAGGATCATTAAGCATGACCAATGCTTGAAGTGGCGTATTTGTCCGGCCTCTGGTGATCTCACAGCGATCTCTATTGCTACTGTCGAAGATGATAGCTTTAGGAGGTGGTACTGTAAGTTTGATGAAATTATAAATTCCCCGCCGATAGAGATCACCCCCTTTGTCCTGAACATAAGTGGCCAAAACGCCTCTTCCGGAGGTGGCTGATTCCCAGATTCCTTTAGGCTGATAAGGTTTTACACTAGGCCCACCAATCTTCTGGTGAAGAAGTCCGCTACTTGTAAGTACCAAATCCTGAATATTTTCGGCAGGCAAGCGCAGACGATATGCCCGAGATAGGTAGACATTCTCAGGGTCGGTATTTAAATGCTTTTCGGTGATCACTGAAGACTGTTTATAAGTGGAGGAGCTGAGGATTTGCTTGAGCAACCGCTTGATATCCCAGTCATTCTCCATAAAATCAACAGCCAGCCAATCGAGTAATTGAGGATGACTTGGCAAGTCACCTTGCATACCAAAGTCTCCTGCTGACTTCACTATTCCCTGTCCAAATAGCTCTTGCCAAATTAGATTGACAAATACGCGAGCAGTCAGTGGATTATTTTTGTTTGTAATCCATTTGGCTAAGCCAAGTCGGTTTTTCTCTAAATTATCCGGAAAAGGAAGAATAGATTTTGGTGTTCCGGGATTGACCGGAATAGTCGGTGCATCATAAGCTCCTCGGTCCAAGATAAAAGTTGTACGACTTTCATCACCTTCCAACTCATCCATTACAGACACACTTAGTTTGGTGGTGTCTTGATGATTGATAAAACTCATCACCCCGCTGAGATCTTCTTGATCAACCCAAAGTATTGGAGTTTTAGCAGGTTTGGACTGACTGACATCTCCTTCATAGCCTTTCTCTGGACTATTGTTGAAAAAGGCAAAAAACTGATAATATTCTTTCTGTGAAAATGGGTCATACTTATGATCATGGCACTGCGCACATTCCATGGTGATCCCCAAAAGACCTTTGCTGATGGTATTTGTCTTATCCAGTACATATTCGATTCGATATTCCTCTTCAATTACTCCACCTTCTTCTGTGTATTTATGATTGCGGTTGAAAGCTGTAGCTAATATTTGCTCCTTGGTAGCATTGGGTAGAAGATCCCCGGCAAGCTGCCAAGTAATGAATTGATCATAAGGAAGATTCTGATTGAATGCATAGATCACCCAGTCTCGATAAGGCCATTGGGTTCGGACATTGTCATCCTGATAGCCGTAGCTGTCTGAATATCTTGAAACATCCATCCAGAGTACGCCAAGCTTTTCCCCAAAAGAAGGTTCTGCTAAAAGCCCATCAAGCAGATCTTCGTAACTCAACTCGCCTTTGAAATCTCCAAATCGTGCTAATAATTCTGGGCTAGGAGGGAGACCGGTCAAATCAAGACTTGCTCGCTTGATTAGTTCATGAGATTTTGCTTCAGGATTGGGCTTTAAGCCTTTTTCCTTCATTTTCTTAGCGACAAAAAAATCAATTGGACTTGTACCCCAAGACCGATCAGTAGGAAGTTGATGCTTCTTTGGCTTCACAAATGCCCAGTGAGGTTCATATTTAGCTCCTTGCTCGATCCAGATTTTGATCAATTCAATCTCAGATGATGAAAGTGAAAGATTAGATTCTGGTGGGGGCATCAGCTCTCCTGGGTCTTCAGAAATCATTCGATGGTAAAGGATCGATTCTTCAACATTCCCGGCTACCAAAGCAAATTGTCCTTTTGATTCTTTCAAGGCTGCAAAAGCGCCTTCCTCCGTATCTAATCTGAGCTCAGATTCACGCTTGTTACCATCCGGACCATGGCAGGCAAAGCATTTGTCAGATAAAATAGGGCGGATATGAAAATTATAACTTATCTGCTCTCCCTTGCCTAAAAGAACTGAATCGCCTTTTTCAGAGGTACAATTCCATACCAACAAGGGAAAAAATAATGGTAAAACGAGACTGATTTTTAGAATTGATTTCATTTCTTTTATTGAAAACAGCTCATAAAATATAGGTATAATTATAAGTAATCCCGTCATGGATTAGTCTAAAAATTCAATAAAGTTTGAATTCTATTCTTATTTTATTTAAAATAAGTTTTATTTAAAATAAAAATGAGATCTATTGACAAGATCTTTTAAAAGATAGGTCATTGTCATTACATAAAATTTTATCTAGCTACAATGCTACTGATAGCCATATTTCCTTCGGTTTTGGGACGGAATAGCAAAATGTCCAATTATCGATTTTAAGTACATTGTAATCTGGTACCGTCTTCTTTATGACAATAAAACGGATAATCACAAAAATTCATGTGATTATCCGCAATTGTGTCAATAACCTGGTTTTCTTTTTTTGACTGGTGTGAATATCAACTTTGACGTGCCTGTCCAACGACTGGTGATCGGAGTATACTGGCGATACTAGTGCACACCCTTTATTAAATTGCTGCTTGTATTTTGATAGTACAATTGCGGATAAATAAAAAAAAATGGGTGGTGTTAAATAAGTAATGCTAGATGTTTATTGTAGTGACAAATAAAGTATTTGATAGCTCCGATATGATTGTCTAGTTTCTTGGAAAAAGATAACGTTTTTCTGACCAG
>Ga0222647_1000516_pt1 | contig 16056 bp, 11 predicted proteins | sample AntAcemetagen333_FD_179864 | JGI IMG/M metagenome (GOLD analysis project Ga0222647, IMG submission 179864) | Saline water microbial communities from Ace Lake, Antarctica - #333 | ecosystem: Environmental > Aquatic > Non-marine Saline and Alkaline > Saline | place: Antarctica: Ace Lake...
AGAATTTTCGCTGGTCTTCCAAGGAATTTAGGACCCGTCCTGGGCTTGTAGCTCAGGGCCGTCTACTCGGTGTGTGCTGTGTAAGTGATGATAAAGATGCGTGCAGGTCCCTGAGTGAGGGTTTTTAGTAAAACTTATCAAACCACTTCTATGATGTATTTGCGGTGGCAAGGATGTGTGAAGCGATAGCAGAAAAGGCTGTCTAAACAGTCAGGTAAGGATAGAAGAGATGGGCGAAAGCGAACGATCCGATGAAGTGACGAAAAGACCAGTCGTTGTCAAAATCTGAGCTATATCGAGCGGTCGGAGCCGAGTATAGCGGGTACCTGATTGCTGTCTATTCGGCAAGCGTTTTAAAGAGGTTATGACTTCAATCAAGGCTTTATCATGGAATCACAGGAAACCTATCTGTTATGCGAAAAGGAAGATACAAGCAGGAAATACCTGCAAGTTGATTACTGATGAGCACATAGGTGGCGGATGAAGCTGTAGTACTGAGCAAATTTCTGTAACGGGAGCGGGGCGAAGGGCTTCAATTAGGCAATTTTAATTTAAGACCAACTTAACGATTTAAGGATGATTTTTAAAGAACAGACAAAATCGGTGCAGTTGACCGACTGCAAATAAGAGCCGTATGAATCGAGGGATTTAGGTACGGTTCTGAGAGAGGTTTAGGGGTGGAATTCCCCTTTACCCACTCGAAGGCAGCTGGCCATTCTGGGTCTATCCACTTTTTTATTTTAATAGGTACCAGTTTCAATCTTGATAAAGAAGTTGTCTTCACCGTCGATATAGCTACTGTTGCACATCATTACGTTGTCACATAATAAAAGTCTTCCGTACAGTTGTGGGATTATCGATGTTGTCCGAAATTTATATAGGCCGTTTTCATTTACAACTAAGTCAATGTCCCAAGTGAATTCTCCGATGGCATCTTTGTCTATTAGAATTCCAGTGCCGTCCGCATTGAATTGAATTTTAAGTCCTTTTGACACTATGCCATTTTGATATGGCTTTGTTGTCTCGCCACAACACTCAACGTATTTCCATTCCCAAAGTCCAACGATTTTATTCTTTGTTGTCTCGTAACTCCAATTGCTTTCCTGGTGACATTTCCAAATGCTCCCGTAGTCATACATTGGATTTTGATTATCGTCACATCCTTGTCCGACAAATAGCGTTGTCGTGATTAACAAAGTTAGGATTCTGCGTTGCTGTCTCATATGTCTAAATTTTTTTGAATGGCTTGCTGGCAAGGGTTTGGCGCTTGGCGAAATAGCGGATTTCAAAGCACTAAACTGTCTGCCAGTACTGAACTTGATACGAAGCACAAAGCTTGATTTAAGCACTGAACCGCCAATTTCTTGTAGCTGCTGTTGGCGGCAGCCTTACTTTTCAAGCGAAGAAGGTCAGTATCAAGGTTCGCACTGTTAGAATATGTTCTTACTAATTCTCCAGTCATCGCTTAAAATATTTTGCCAATCAGTTTGGTCAAGTAAAAACCATTCACCTGTTCTTCGTTTTGAGTCAAAGAGAGAGTGTAACGCTCGTTCTGTTTTTGTCCCGCTTGCTCTGAAAAAGCCAACTATGTCAAGTGGTTCAGGATTTCCTGTCTGCAATCCAGCAACTCTGTTTTTAACTGATTGCTTTTCGTTCATTCCTTTCTTTTGCTCTGTCCAGCCAATTTTGAAGTTGTTAGAGTTACGCTGTCGAATGACATAAATCAATCCCACGGGTGTCTCGTCAAGGAAGAGTTGGAAAATGTGATTCTTAGTTTTCTCATAGTTACGGTATGAGAATAACCAATTACTAAAAATCTCCTTATCAGATTCGCTTCTGTTCAAAGCATCGGTTTTAGCATGTTCCATTATTCTCTCAACATCCTTTGTGCTTTTGATTCGTCTTTCAATCTCAGGTTTGTAACGCTCAATGGCTTTTTGCAAATCACGCTCAACAATGTAAAGCCAATCTATGTCAGTGAAATACCCAATGCGAATCTTTAAAAGAGGAGAATATCTTAAACCATAATTGTCAAATAAAACTACATCGCTTTTTGCAGTTGGGTCTTGGAGAAATTTTGGTGGAAGACAGTTTATGTAACGAAGTGAAGCATTCCGATATTCGTTATCTCTCAATCCGTAAGGTTTATCAATCTCATCTGAATTTTCCTCTTGAAAGGTTTCGTAGATTTTATATTTCTCCTTATCTTTTTCACCATTTAATACCGAATCAAAAAATTCAACGGTTTCGTCAAGAACTTTGTATTTGTCGGAATACGCTTTTGAATAGTGGTTTTTTATAACCCTCTTTGCCTCGGATAAAATTGGGGAGTAGATGTAATCGTCTAAATATTCTTGCAAGAGCGGTTGTGATAAATAAACCGCTGCAACCCAGTTAACCACTTGCTTTTGAATTGTCTGAAGGTCGTTGTACTTAAACCAGTCATAAAGTTCCTTGTCAATTTCAAAAGTGAAAACTTTGTAGGTAACTCCGAAACTGAAAACTCCTGTGTTAATGGCTTTGTGAAGTTCTTCAAGAATTTCCCACTCCATCTCCTCACCAGGAAGGAAGTTTCTTTCAAGGTAGCAGGTCCGCAAGTTTTGAACATTTTTTATTCTTTCTAAAAACTTGTCCTTTTTAAGTTTTGCTTCTTGGTGAATGTTCGGATTTATTAAAGTCAGTTTATCCATTGTCATGTTTGTTTAAAGCTCGTCAGTTCAAGGTTAGCACTGTCTCCAAAAGGTTACCGCTAAATAACCTATTGCTATACCTTTTGAATGTCTATTTGCCCGATATGGACGAGTAGATGCGCTTTTGTGATTTTTTATTTTTTTTACGATTCCTCAAATGGACTCCTAATTTTTTAAAAATTTACCTGCTCTTCATTTCATTGACGCTACAGATATAATCGAATACCCTACCAAATGCTTGAAATGCTGCATGCCTGAGCTTTCCTTCGCTCAATCCGATTATCAATGACATTTATTCTTAAGAAGTGTTTTCTGAGCACAGCCCTTTTTCGAGAAGATTAAACCAAAAGGCTATTTATCTTTCTACTACCTGCATCTTCATAACCAAAAGATAAGTCATAAAATGGATTGTTAGTACTCGTTACTTGGAACTTCTTCCATAATTTGAAAAAGATGTTGGGTGACGGGTGTTGGGTGTCCGATGTTTGATGCTCGATGCTGGATCACCGATGCCAGTTCTTTGGTTACTGAGGACTGCTTTCTGCAAACTGAATTCTGCCTTCCGAATATTGTTCAACCCGTATTACATCGATGGTAATGTACTATCGAAATGTGAAGTGAGATCTGTATTGATTTGCTCCTGTTACCGGATATAATTCACCAGACTTTCATCTGTCTCAAAATACAAATGGTAATGCTTGCTGCAACCGGGGTTAAAAGCTGATTTGCAATTGGGGCAGGTGTTATTTGAGTTTTGATAATCGCTGATGCTTAGCTCAGTTCCACAGACTCCACAAAGAATGGCCTTGGTGTCAAATTCGACCTTTGGCCAGACGCTTGGCGCATGATCTGCAGTTTCCTCATGACAGGAGAAGCATGGGAAATACTTCTCACAACAATGAAATTTGATGGCGATGATATCCAGATCCGAGTGCCAATGCTGACAGCGTGTTTGTTGATCTACGGGCTTACCGAAAATATTGATTCCTTTGATTTCAGATCTTACCACAGAAAGGAGTGGAGCTTGCTGCGCCAGAACTTGGCTGGAAAAAAGGATTAAGAAGGAGAGGAGAAGGGTTTTCATTGGGGAGATTGGCTGCTGTGATTTGCTTTGAGAGTTGAAAGATATTAATTCGAATTAGAAATAAAGATCAAAAGATACATCTGGTAGAATTCTCATAATTGCTAATTTCAAGCAAAAGTAACATCTGTTGAGCTATGCTCGAAGATATCGAAAACGAATAATAGCATTACATGGGTCACACTTCATCGGTCATTTTTTACCTTTTATGACAAGTAGAAAATTAAAGCGGTATTCTCCTAATGGACTAGAATTAGGTAAAAACTTACGGCGAATACTTTTAACTATTCTTTAAATTATTGCCAGATTCACAGTGATGAATTCTGTTGGACTGGATCTAAAATTCAATTTGTAATTCCCAGTTCTAGTAGGAATAAATTTATAATTAGTCGTCCGTATCGGAAGGTCTTGTGTACAAATACATCCTTGGTACTTGGCTTCTATTTCAATGTTTTTAGTAGTATTATTTTGAGTTTCAATGAATTTTCCAAATCCGCCACAACCATTAAAAACTTGAAAACTTACTTCAATAGTAATCGTCTCGTTAACCGATCCTGTGCTTGGTGAATTGACAGAAGTCACATATTCTATTTTATTTGAGACGCATTCTCCTTCTTTCTCTTGATCAAGATCACAACCTTGATCAAGATTACAACTGCTTAGAATTCCAAAAACAATTACGGATACGAACAGAAGACTATTTTTTATTTTCATGTCAATTTGATTTGCGGCCTGTATTCAGCTTAAGTATTGATTTGACTTTATAATTTATGTGTATCCTCATATGTGCACGTCACGATTTAAAACAAAATCTTGATTGGAATAGGATCAAATTCCCCCTTTTTCAAAGGGGGCTTAGGGGGATTTATCATATCAAATCAGCAATAAATTTGGCTGCGTGCAACAGAACGGATACTCATATTATAATTTATGTATATCCGAAATTGCACCAGCAGCCTAATTTTCTCAGGAATTCTAGCTATATGGTGTTATTTCAGTCCAAAATAGATCCGAGGGATTGAAGCAATTAGTACTTGTCTGCCGAGGTGGAACTCTCGGTCCCGATAACTATACGGTACTGGGATAATCCATATAAAATAAGAACGAAGCTCTGACCCGATTACTATCGAGGAGGGCGGAACTTCATAGTTTCACCCTTTCAGGGCTGTAGTGCAGTTATTTATTCGCTTCCCTGCACTGCGTACAGGGTTATGAATCGTTCAGCTCCTTCAGAGCCAATAAAGATGAGACTTTGAATTCTTAATTAAAATCAAATTTTCCTAAATTTTATATCGCTTTCATCGCGCTACTGATGCCATTGCGGATAATCATTTTATGAATTTACTTTTGCCTATGAATACGGGAAAATTGATTTTGGCATCAATCAAAATTATGATTTAGAAGTTCAACTACAAAGGCAAATACATTCTTTGTAGACGGCAAACTTTTGAAATTGTTACGTTCAATGGTGGATTATTCTTGACAATCCTATATGTATAAATTGATTGGTACTTTTTAATCGATTGATCTATGGTTTAGCTCGTTCAAGTCTTTTCGATTACAGCTGACTGTCTTTCTGGTAAATCGTCCTGTCAATCAAAGAAAAGAGAGAAATAGCATTATTTATGCCAGTTACAACTAATCAGGGATGTCTCAAAAAAGCCTCAGGATTATTCAGGGAATTTTTGAGAATGCAGAAATGCTCCGTTTCTTCCTAATTGACTTTTTCGATATTTTCTCCAAACTGAAATACCCTCGCATTAGGAAGCGTCATCAGAATCGGGAGTGGGTGGCGATTATAAACTGACAACTGTGATTTACTGCCAGATTTTTGATCAGGGAGAAATTGCCAATTGACGCTGTGGGGATAGCACTGCTTCTGGTTCGTCAATCAGGTAAATACCTTCTGGCAATCTACCTTCCAAGCCCTCTAAGAAACCTTCGCCGTGAGCTATTTCCATCAGGTTCCCACACTTCCGAATTAGCACATCTTTTTAGCCTTGTACGGTTCCCACAGCCAATTTCAACCCTGAACCACTCAATTTCTTTTCGAAGTCTACGATGTCACCTTTCAGTTCATCGTCCAGATTTCGAAGTCACTTCACAAAGCCAAAGTAGTCCTCAGCTCGAAAGAAAATGCCATGTTAAGATTTATTCGTCCATTGTGTAATGATGTTTCTACCGTAGGATTTTTCCTTATCAAAGGAATCGTCACTTTCCAAATCTGTGTTGCCAATGGAATTTCTGTAGTGTCGAATTGCAAATTCGAGGATAGGAGCACGGGATTACAAATCCCGAGCAGCGTCGGAGTTTAGTAGCACGGGATTACAAATCCCGTACAGCGGAGTTATCCAATCAACCTACTCCGGTTTGGCTACAAAGCCTGCCTTTATTACTGTTTTGAATACTTCCTCGGCGCTCATATCTTCAGATTCAACAGTCAATAGACGATCATCACTTTTTAAATCCACTTCCCAAGACTTAATTCTGGGTTCAGCATTGAGTATGGGACTGACCTTTGCAAGGCAATTGCTACAAGCGATATTGGTTTTGAATTTTTGAGTTTTCATTTTTTGAAATTATAAAATTTGAAATATTGATAGTTACAAGGTTAAGAAGTATAAAGAATAACGGTTGTTTATTTAACTAATATCTTTATAACTCTCATTTGTTATTAGGTTTTGGTGTAAAATACTTGATAATTTTTATTCTAGTTTCGATGTTCTTGGCTCTCGCATCTAGATACTATAGTTCATCTTCTGTTATTAATCTTGGTTCACGATTATCGATTCTTGGCTCTTGATACTTGTGTCTAGCTACTTTCTTCTAATCTTGGTTCTCGACTCTAGACTCTAGATACTAGATTCGTTTGCTTTTCAAACGTAGGCTATTCAATACCACCGAGACCGAACTAAACGCCATCGCTGCTCCCGCAATCATCGGATCTAAAAGGAATCCATTGATTGGGTAAAGAACCCCTGCAGCAATGGGAATCCCTATCAGATTGTAGATAAATGCCCAAAAGAGATTTTGTCGGATGCCATTGACAGTCAATTTGGAAAGGTTAAAAGCCTTTGGAATAACTGCTAAATCTGAAGAAATGATAGTCATCTTGGCCACATCCATGGCGATATCCGAACCATGACCCATCGCAATACTGACATCAGCTTGCGCCAAAGCTTCCGAATCATTGATGCCATCACCGACCATTGCTACGATTTTGCCTTTGGCTTGAAGTTCTTTGACGAATTCTGATTTGTCTGAAGGCATGACCTCGGCCTGATAATCAGTCAAGCCAACTTGCTTGGCCACCGCTGCGGCTGTCTGCTGATTGTCACCGGTGAGCATGTAAACGGTAATTCCTTTTTCTTTTAGCTTTTCAATAGCGGATTTTGAGCTGGCTTTAATTTCGTCGGATATGGCAATTACTGCAAGAACAGATTTCTCATTGGCAAAGAATACTACTGTCTTGGCTTCATCGCTCCATGTTTTTGCCAAGTCATTTAGCTCAGAATTCACTGAGATACCATTAGACTCGATCAGTTTCGCATTACCTACCAGAAACTTTTGATCGGCTTGATTATTAGCCTCTACGCCTTTTCCGGTCAAGCTTTGGAAGTCTTTGATCAATGCGCTTTTGAAGCCTTCTTCGCTTAGTTTTTTGCTCACCGCATCAGCGAGCGGATGCGCTGACTTGGATTCAATAGCAAGTAGGATAGGAGCAAACTCCATTTTTAACTCCTCGCTTTCCCAGTTGATATTCGATACAGTTGGTTTCCCGGCGGTGATCGTTCCTGTTTTATCCAGGATAACTGCATTGACTTTGTGGGCTATTTCCAAGCTTTCTGCATCCTTGATCAGGATATTATGCTCAGCACCTTTCCCAATTCCCACCATAATCGCAGTTGGAGTGGCCAAGCCAAGCGCACAAGGACAAGCTATCACAAGCACGGCAACAGCATTTAGAATTGCATGTGAAAGCGCATCATCGCCACCTATCGTCATCCAAACGGCAAAAGTCAATAGTGAAATACCAATCACGGTGGGGACGAAGATGGATGCGATTTTATCCACCAGTTTCTGAACTGGAGCCTTGCTTCCCTGCGCTTCCTGCACGCGCTTGATAATCTGTGAAAGAAGCGTTTCACTTCCGACTTTTTCTGCGGTAAAGTGAAAACTTCCCTTTTGATTGATGGTGCCTGCAAATACTTGATCATGTTCTGATTTCTCTACCGCAATGGGTTCTCCACTGATCATGCTTTCATCCACAAAGGAATTTCCCGAACTCACTTTCCCATCCACAGGGATTTTCTCACCTGGACGAACGATTATTTCATAGCCTTTTTTCACCTCGGAAATTGGGATTTCTTTTTCCACACCGTCCACTAGGGCTTTTAGTGTTTTTGGCTGAAGTCCCATCAGATTCTTGAGCGCGGTGGAGGTTTTAGACTTCGCATTTTCCTCCAGCATTTTCCCAAAAAGAATAAACGTGATAATAACCGTGGCCGCCTCATAATACACATGAGGCTCAAAACCTCGACTGACCCAGAATTCGGGAAACAGCGTGTTGAACAGACTGAAGATAAATGCGATGGAAGTACTCAAAGCCACCAACGTATCCATATTGACACTTTTATTTTTCGCCTGCTTCCAAGCGCTGATAAAAAACCGTCTTCCAAAAATGGCAAGCACAGGGATCGCCAAGGCTAGCGAAATCCATATTCCGGGCTGCCAGTTCATAAAAAACATCCCGATGATGAAAATAGGAAGTGTCAAAATCGCAGCGCCTATAGTATCCTTTTTCAACTCTTGGTAATGTTCCTTCTGCTTGCTGGAGACCTTTTCTTCTACATTTTCTGTCTCCGTGATCAGCCCGTAACCGACTGCAGTAAGCGCTTCGTTTAAGCCATCAGGGTTGATTTCATCCGAATATTCAACCAAAACGGTACTACTGGCAAAGTTTACCTGAGCGGATTTCACTCCGTCTGTATAGTGAAGAATAGTCTCCACACTTGAAGCACATGCCGCACAGGTCATTCCTGTGATGGGAAAAGTCTGCTTAGTGAGTTGCTGAGTTTCAGTTTCCATAATGCAAAGGTCGATAATCCAAACCTGGAAGACTTACGGAATTTTGGAAGAAACTTTCAAGATTATGAATCGCCCGCTAAGTTGATTCGAGTTAGATTACTCTTTTTGACTTGCAAAAGCTTCCAATTAAAACGAATCCAGGTTTCTCCGTTTTGGATCGCTTTGTTTTTTAAATTCAGAGGGTGTCATTCCAGTTTCTTTTTTAAATTGGGATGAGAGGTAAGCGGAAGAACTGTAATCAAGTTGAAAAGCTATTTCTGCCAAACTCATTTCATCATAATAAAGAAGCTCTTTGGCTTTTTCGATTTTCTGAGCTGTAATGTACTTTTCAATGGTGATGCCCTCAACGGAGGAAAAAAGTTTGCTCAGAGCGGTGTATTCATGGTGTAGGCGTTTGGATAGGTAGCTGGAAAAATTTTCCTTCATAGGCTCTTTTGAATGATGAACCTGAGCGATTACTGCAGTTTTAATCTGGGCTATCAGGCTAGACTTCTCATTTTCCAAAAGTTCGAAACCTTGAGACATAAGCGATTTGCTAAGCCTTTGTTTTTGTTCCTCGGAAATTGACTTGGTCAGATTTACCTCGCCGAGTTTTACTTCAGAATAGCCGATTCCCTGCTCCTGCAAAATCCCCTCAACCGCGCTGATGCAACGCGGGCAGACCATGTTTTTAATGTGGATACTCTTCGTTTCCATTGTTTCTCTCCAAAAGTATAATTCATTCATTTAACAACATTGGATTGATTAATCGTTTCAAAATATATCAAGTCTTAAAGATGAAGAGTAAATGAATGTGTTCGCTCTTTGAAAATTATAGGTTGATATTCATCTAATTAGGATGCTTGATTTTTTCCTGATCACCCTGAATCATTGTTTTAGACTTGAATCTGATACTGTTGGTTCTACCCTGAATTTAATGAAGAAGCAAGTTTGGCTTTAAAATTAACTTATACAGAATAATATAGAATATCTATTTTACTAAAGTTTCATTAATACGGCGAAGATTCAACGTTCTGAGCACTTCAATCCATTTTCTATAGGTTTATCCTTGTCACTTTTTGGCGGCCAAAAAGTAACCCCGCACACGGGCGGGCAGGCAAAAAACCCTGCGCCTCGGTCTTTTCTTTCCGCTGGAGGCTTTTTCATTAATTTGAGATGAGGAGACAGCGGAATTTTGTGCTGCCCTGCCCACCCAAAAATGACTGGATCTCCCTCGTACCTCGGGAGCTAAGTCATTTTCTTAACGGCGTGCAAAGCAGCCCAAAACCGAAAATCCCGCAAGTCTCAGCCATCCGGATGCTATCCTCCAAAGATTCTTGCCCTCAAATAATCAAGTGTCGATTCCATTAAATTCGTGGTAGTACCATAAAGAGTAACTTGTAGCTTTTTCACTTGATGTAGAGGTACCGCTTACAGCTTTCGATGATATAACTTTCGACACCTTGAATGTCTCCAAGGATATCCTACTCAAATTCCAAAATGGTAAACTTAGTGATTGCTGGTCCTGGGAGATAAGTAATGCTTTCATTCGGGGTCTTTAGCCGAATCATTTGATCTTTTTCAGCTTTGTGGCAGCCTTTGATTTCATTGGAAAAGTCCTGAGTTCGAAATGTGTCAAATCCTCGCAATAATTTAGGTTGGAAGGTGATTTTTCAAACTTCAACATCACCTTAAAAACAGTATCATAATTCTCGCCACCTGGTACAAATACAGCAATTCTGGTATTGTATATAAGATTATCAAAGGAGGACTTCGCAGAGGATCTATTATCTCAGGTTCAGTGATTTCTGCTACCCAGCTAAACCCTAAAAGAAGTGATAATCCACAGAGTAATTTTCTCATACAATTCAATGTTTGATTAAATCCATTCACTCATGTTATACAAGTTGAGTCTTCTTCTAAAACAACACTTCAATTTCCGGAGTAAATCTTAGTGTTAGGCATTAAGTTTTTTATTCCCCCCAGTTCCCGTATTTTTGAACTTTCCTAAAAACAGCATTTATAACTCCAGTTTATGGCATATTTATTTACTTCAGAGTCCGTTTCTGAAGGGCATCCGGATAAAATCGCAGATCAAATTTCTGACGCGCTGATTGATAATTTTTTAGCTTTTGATCCTAACTCCAAAGTAGCTTGCGAAACGTTGGTCACCACAGGTCAGGTATTCTTAGCTGGTGAGGTAAAGTCAGATATTTATCTTGACGTTCAGAAAATTGCGCGTGACGTGATTAATCGTATTGGATACACCAAAAGCGAATACATGTTTGAGGGCAATTCCTGTGGCGTGCTCTCTGCCATTCATGAGCAATCTTCTGATATCAATCAGGGTGTGGATCGTGCAAATCCAGAAGAGCAGGGAGCCGGAGATCAGGGGATGATGTTTGGCTATGCTACAAACGAAACAGAAAATTTTATGCCGCTTGCCCTGGATCTTTCACATATGATCCTTAAGGAACTGGCAGCAATGCGTAGAGAAAATAAAGAAATTACTTACCTCAGACCAGATTCCAAAGCACAAGTAACCATTGAATATAGTGATGACAATGTGCCGCAGCGAATCGAAGCAATCGTGGTTTCTACACAGCATGATGATTTTGACCAGGAAGCGATCATGCTTGCTAAGATCAAGTCGGATATTATTTCAATCCTGATTCCAAGAGTAAAAGCTCAACTTAAGCCCGAGCTTCAGAAGCTTTTCACAGATGATATCAATTACCACATCAACCCCACTGGGAAGTTCGTCATAGGTGGACCTCATGGAGATACCGGTCTGACTGGGAGAAAAATCATCGTCGATACCTACGGTGGAAAAGGGGCACATGGCGGAGGAGCTTTCTCAGGAAAAGATCCATCTAAGGTGGACCGATCAGGAGCTTATGCTACACGTCATATTGCCAAAAATATGGTTGCGGCAGGAATCGCAGACGAAATTCTAGTTCAGGTATCTTACGCCATTGGTGTAGCCGCTCCGATGGGAATCTATGTGAATACTTATGGTACATCCAAAGTGGATTTCCCCGATGGGGAAATAGCCAAAAAAGTTGAGGCACTCTTCGATATGCGTCCTTATGCAATTGAGCAGCGACTGAAATTGCGTAACCCAATCTACGAAGAGACTGCAGCCTATGGGCATATGGGAAGAGTAAATGAAGTGGTAACCAAAACCTTTTTATCGCCTTACCGAGATGAGATCACCTTGCAAGTAGAGCTTTTCACGTGGGAAAAATTAGACTACGTCGATCGAATCAAATCCATTTTTGGATTATAAAAATACAAGCCTCCTGAAATTCAGGGGGCTTTATTCTTAAAAAAGAGATTCGACTGAATAGCTCGTAAAGGATCTATAAATAAAAATTTGCGATCATCCGCAATTATGCTACTAACCTGATTTTCTTTGCACAACTAGCAGGCAGGCCCGCCACGGCGAGGCAGGCCCACCACGGCGAGGCAGGCCCACCACGGCGAGGCAGGCCGGTGACGTTCTGATAAGCATAGGAAGAAGGTACCAGTAATACTAGTGTTTACCATGCACTAAGCTGCTTTTTGATTTTTACTGGTACAATTGCAGATTTACAAATAAAATTAATAGAGAATTTAAACTTCAAGCACAGAAGTGAGACGTCAACCTTGCATCTTCTCTTAATTGTGAGTAGATTTTTTAGTCAAGGTCTTTTTAAAAGCTAACCCAAGAAGATAAATTTCGTATGTTGAGTCGATTAATACGGTCACATGCCAAAAATCTTTCTTCTACTTTTGTTTTTCGGGATGCTAATTGAGCTAAAAGCGCAAGGCATAGTCACGTTTAAAGAAAACATTTTCAATAACAATCGCTTCAAAATTGATGGTCAAGAAGCCAAAGCTGACGAGGTAGCCCGATTGATGGCTAACTTTGAGTCCAGTCAGAAAAACTTCGTGGAAGGCCAGAAGCAGATGCGAATCGGAAGTGGAATTCTGATCCTGGGAACCGGCGTACTCCTAGCAGGATTGATCAATTTTGGTGTTTCCAATGGAACTCAGGACGATGTGAATACCTATATTTTGATTACTTCATTAGGAGTGGGTACAGGAGTGATCGGGCGGGAAATTCGTAAAAAAGGAAAGAACCGGGTCGAAACCGCAGTAAGTGAATACAATTATCTTAACAGTAGAACGGATATAAATCAACTCAGCTTTCAAGTCTCTCCGGCAAAATTTGGTTTAAGATTTAACTTTTGAAAATGAAAAAGATCGGAATAATTCTTCTTTTAGTACTTGCGACAAATGTTGCTTACTCCCAAGAAACCCCCTACCTCCAATTAACTATTAGAGATAATTTTCTGACTCAAAAAATCGATTTTCTGGAGGGGCCAAAAGTCTTATCCAAATTGGAAATACAACAACTGATGGCTTCGGTAGATTCTGAAACTCAAGATCTCTACCGACGAAGTATGAATCAAGGCAAACTCAATTCAGTGTTCGCAATCGGAGGGTTGGCAACCACGGTAGGAACTCTGGTATATGTTATTAGTCCGCAACAGCAGTCATCGACAGCAAGTAATCTAATCTGGCCATTGGTAATTACAAATACTGCCTTTGGTATTCTTTCAGGAGTATTCAAGCGAAATGCACGTAATCTGGCCCGTGAGGCAGTGGATAGTTATAATTTTGGGCGGACGGACGCACCGGTTTATTTCGAGGAGAATAGGGTGGATATCCCACTTTTCAGCAAAGTCATCCGATTCTAAAGTTAGAAAGCTAAGGTTAGAAGTCTGAAAATCTCGATGACCTTTGAGGTCTCCATCCCAGACATTGATTTTTGTGCGAGATCCTTCAGACCTCGAAGGTCTTGTGGTCGAATCACGTAGTTTTGAAAGTCTACTCGCCTACCGTTAGGCATAGAAAGTTAAAATCAGAAGTCTGAAAAAAACCTTGATGCTCACGAGAGACCTAGAAAGCACGAAATTTAAGACTTCTCGCTTTATACTTCTGACTTGCTAAAACATTTCCTCAATCAACTCGGTGTAAAACTCCTTCACATCTTTACCAATAGCCTTCACCTGCTGGGAAATTAAGCTTGTTTCGGTTTGGCCGGGGACGGTATTGATTTCGATAAAGTAGAATTGGGCAGTTTCTTTTTGCAAGAAATAATCAATTCGGACCGCACCTTTACAATTCAGTTTCTCATAGACTTGCGTGGCAATTCGACCTACTCTAGCCACTTCCTCGGTATTCATTCTGCCCGGTGTGATTTCCTCCGTCATCCCGGCGATGTATTTTGATTCAAAATCAAAGAACTCCTTACTGCTTACGATTTCAGTGGAAGGTAACGCGGTGATTTCATCTTTTCCACGAAATACGCCAATCGAAAATTCTCTTCCTGATATAAACTCCTCGACGAGGACTTGAGTGTCTTCGGCAAAGGCTTTGTCCAAAGCTTCTGGTAATTCTTCCCTTGTTTTTACTTTGCTCATCCCGATGGAGCTACCGCCATTATTCGGTTTGATGAAAAGCGGTAAGGTCAGTTCTAACTCGATTCGGGAAATATTTGCAGTAGAGTTTTTAAAAAATTGGATGGACTTTGCCATATGAAGCTCAGGAATACCACTGACAATAGCCTTGGTATAGCCTTTATTCATGGTAATTGCCGAGGTGAGTTGGTCGCAAGTCGTATAAGGCAATCCAATCATATCGAAGTAGCCAGCCAGCTTTCCATCTTCACCAGGTGAACCGTGGAGGATATTAAAAATACCATCGAACCGGATTTTTTCACGGTTGATCGTAAGGCTAAAATCGTTGAGATCCACCATCACTTTCTCTCCAGTCTCGGTGATATGATACCAATTTCTTGGGTAAATCAGGATTTTGTACACGTCGTAACGTTCTCTATCGATGGTTTTTTCGACTACGGCCGCACTTTTAAGTGAGATTACAGATTCTCCGGTGTAGCCACCAGTCACAAGGGCAATTCTTTTCTTCATATAGAGAGTCAATGGGTATGCGAATTAGCTTATTTTTTGCGGAAAGGGGAAAGAAAATCCTAAGATCTTGACCTTCTATCCTTATGGATTTTCAAAGACTTAAGCGCTTGCTTATATTCGTGATACTTATTTAGCTATGTACCCAAATTTTAGAAATATGATTAAAAGTATGAAATCGACCCTTTTTGCACTCATCCTTTTGACTTTTGTAGGATCATCGCTATCCGCTCAGGGGCTCAAAAAAGTAACCATGGAGGATGTGTTTAAGAAAAATACCTTTTTCCAACAAACCGTCCAAGGCATCAATTGGATGAAAGATGGGCAATATTATTCGACCCAGATCAATCAGATAGGCTATCCTATGGTGCTGAAGAAGAATCTCACTACAGGCGAGCAGGCTGGGATCTTACTTGATGGGAAAGTCTTGGGATTGAATTTCAGTAGTTATTCTTTCAATACGGACGAGACCAAAGCCCTGGTCGCTACCGATGTGGAATCAATCTATCGACGCTCTTCCAAAGGGATTTTCTACCTGGTAGATATGGCCACTGGCCAAAAGCAGCAATTGATGAATGGAGAGAAAATCTCCTATGCTACGCTCTCCCCAGATAATGACAAAGTGGCTTTTGTGAAAGACAACAACCTATATATGGTGGAATTGGCCGCTAATAAATTGACGCAAATCACTAAAGATGGGGAGTATAATAAAATCATCAACGGTGCTGCGGACTGGGTTTATGAGGAAGAGTTCTCCATGGCTCAGGCTTTCAAATGGTCTCCTGATGGAAAGAAGATCGCATTTATCAGATTTGATGAGTCGGAAGTGCCTGAATTTAATATCCAGCTTTGGGGATCACTTTATCCAAAGAATTACAAATTCAAATACCCAAAAGCTGGAGAAAAGAATTCCGATGTGAGCATTCATGTGTACGATCTGTCTTCTTCCAAAACTCAAAAAATCGATGTTGGAAATGAATCAGATATCTATCTGCCAAGAATGTATTGGATGAAAGACGCAAATCAACTGGCTTTCATTCGCCTGAATCGTCTTCAAAATCAGATGGATTTATTCCATGCAAATGCGACAAGTGGGGAAAGTAAATTGGCGATTTCTGAAAGTTCAAAGACCTATGTAGACCTGGATTACAATGATGATTTGCAGTATTTAGCTGACGGAAAAACTTTTATTCGTACTTCGGAGCAAGACGGCTACAAGCACATTTATCATCACAATCTGGAT
>Ga0222647_1000519_pt1 | contig 15997 bp, 15 predicted proteins | sample AntAcemetagen333_FD_179864 | JGI IMG/M metagenome (GOLD analysis project Ga0222647, IMG submission 179864) | Saline water microbial communities from Ace Lake, Antarctica - #333 | ecosystem: Environmental > Aquatic > Non-marine Saline and Alkaline > Saline | place: Antarctica: Ace Lake...
ATAGATGAAGTGTTAAACCAATTATACCTGATTCTGCCCATATTACAACGTACCAGCTATCTGTTGCGACATTAGACAGAAATGCATTTGGTAAAAAACGCTGTGCCTTATCTCCTGCGTGACCAATACCGCCACCAAAAGGTCTTGAAGCGAGATATCCTTTTAAAATTTTTTGATTATCTAGTCTTACTTTTAATGAAGGTTCATTTGGGTCGAAAGCAGTTCGCATTCTTCTTACTTGATCATTTCCATTGGCAATCTTTGTGAACTTAAAAAACACAAAAATGATTGCAATAACAAATATACCAACACTAAGCACTTTAATATTTTTCTTTAAAATGAAAAAAGTCATAAAACCAGCGAAAGGTACTGCAAGTGATCCTCTCGTTCCAGAAATTATCATTCCATACAGGCCTAATATACCAACAGTAAGAAAGAACGTTTTAGTTAGCCCCTTTTTAGCTAAGGCATATAAAATAAATACAACTCCGGCATACCCTTGATTTCCGCCAAATTGCCCAGCATCACTAAAAAATGAAAAGATTCTAAGTTTCCCAAATAAAACATGAGTCTGGGCACCTACCTCATTTAACCAAGCTTGTTCTGCATAATCAACTCCAAAAATCAACTGTCCAATTCCTTTAAGTGATGCAATTATAGAAAACACACCCCAAACGTATAGAAATGTATCTAATTTTTTATTATTATCTATCAGCATGAAAGTAAGAATAACAAAGAAAAAGAAGTAGAATCCAATTCCTCTACCAGCTATCCAAGGCTCTATCATTCTGGCTTCTGGGTTTACCAATTGCAATATGCAATACCCTAACCAAATGCCGGCCAAAATTGTAATAGTCTTATTTGCTGGAGACCAATTAACCCTTTCTCTAAATCTAGAAAAAATGATTGCTAAAAAGGTTAAAATCATAGCACCATCTACGAGAAATCCTATGGGAAAATCTGTTTTTACGTAGCGTGTTGAACCAAGTACCAAAAAATTAAGACCAATTGCTGTATAAAAACCAATAATTGGATTTTTAAATAAAATATATAAGATAAAAACACCAAAAATAAGAGCAACTAAAATACCTACACCTACTAATTCTAACTTTGCAAGTATTATGGCAATAAATACGATTACACCAAATAACAATAAAAGTCCTTTCGGATTTGCTAAAATTGCAGAACCAGATTCTTTATCGAAAGGGTTTGTATGGTTATTTGTAGTCAATTTACTTATTTTAAACGATTATGAAAAACGATTATTAGTTGCCTTATTAAAAAGGTTTTTATAGAAATTAATTCCACTTGAAAAAATATCTTTGTAGGACAACGTCAATTCTTTATTTAAAAAATACATGCCCATCCAAATACCAATTAACGTAAATAGAATGGATGCAACGGCGACAAGAATTAAAGATTTAAAAACAAAAATGGCTATAAAATCTCCTATTATATTTGCTACTACCATAACAAATACTTTTATGGCGTTTATATTTGGCTTATTTACACTATCGAGACCGATGCCTGTCATTCTATCTATTGGTAATAACAACCCATAAATAGAAAATACACGAACAATATCTACAACATGAAACCCTGTAATTGGGTCAACTATTAAATATTGTTGCCCTGAAAGAGTTAAGACTAGAAATTCGGCAAAGATAAACGTAAATAAACTCAAGATCACGAATAAATAGGTTAGAGCTCCTGAATACGTATAAAATAAGTCTTTTACTTCTTGAACTTTTCCTTGAACACTAGCTTTCGACATTTTCGGAAATGCAGTAGCAACAAAACTACGAAGCGGAATCTGTTGTATTTCAGTTAATTTTAAAGGAATACTGTAAAGTGCTACAGCAGCACTTCCCATAGGACTTAAACTAATGATTATGATATCTGCACTTCTTAATAAGTTAGAGCCTATTAAGGTAAAAGTGGTGTACTTACCAAAATCTAATAATATTTTATTAGTCTTTGAACTCGCTTTTGTAATCAACTTTGTACCATCCCATCCTAGAATTATTGTTATGAAAGATGTTAAAGCGTTTATAATAATTAACGCAATAACTAGTTGGTTTAATTCCATTTGTATGAAAAAGAAATTTACTAAAATCACTAAAAAAAATAGTCCGCTATTAATTGTTTTTATTATTAAAATTTTATCATATTTTCTATCGGCCTGCAATACAACAAGGGCATTATTCCAGGGTAGATTTAAAAAGGCCAATAATGGATACCATTTAAAAAACAGGTTATAACCAGAATTACTAATTGTTTCGTTAAAAAAAGTATAGCAAGACACTAAAATAATTGCTATTAAAAAAGTAGCTCCTAAACCTATTAGGGCATTTGACCCAATTAATTTAGTTCTAGAGTCTTTGTCTGCCCCAGATAAAAAACGAATTAAGCCTGTATTTGTAATACCAAATCGAAACATTTCTACAAAAGAACCACCTGTTACAAATAATACCCATTCGCCAAAAACATCTAATGAAAGGCTTCTAGCAAGTAAGGCAAAACCACTAATGCCTAAAATTGCAATTACGAGATTTCCTGTTAATGACAGAAAATTATCCTCTCGAAGTATTTTTTTAAGCATTTTCATTTTGAAGTTTAAATTTTATCCTTTGAAGAAAATTGAAACTTAAATAATGATTTTATTTTTTCTCTAAACTTGGTTCTGCTTTTTGGCAATTCTCCTAATACTGACTCTATCTCATTTATATTAACGCCGTTTATAATTATATTGAGTTTTTCGGCACAAGCTTCCCTTAAATTCTTAATTGCAGATTCATCAGAATCTGACCAAATTCTATTTGATCGACAAACAAGAATATCTAAATCAGCATTGATGATTAATTCTGCAGGGTAATTATAATAGATTAAAGCAGGTAGTTCTATGATTACAAAATCAGGAGTATAATCCAATAGAATATTATTTGTCTCTAAAATATCGGTATAACTTTTTGCATCGTAAAACTTATTATTCATCTTATAAACCTTGTGTTCTAGAGGGTCAATATAAGCAGACGCGTCTGCTAAAAATGGGTTATTGAAATCTATACGAGAATCTGGATAGCATAATATTTTATTTAAATTAGGAGATTTTTGATTTTTTTTAATAGGTTCTTGTTTTTCATTGTAGTTGAGTAACAATACTTTTTTACCATCTTTTTTTAATGTTTTTGCAATATTCCCAGCAATAACGGTTTTACCTTCTAATTTTTGGGTGCTAAATATAACTATGGTTTTCGGCTTTTGTTTAGAGTCTTGGTCACCAAAATATTGCAATATATTTTGTGTAATAATCTCTATCAATCGGTTTTGAATAAAAGGTAAATTTATGCTTCCAGGATCTAGCATTATTTTAGGTATCATTCCTAAAGCTACAAAGCCTGTTTTTTTGCTTGCTGTAATAGCATTTTTAAGAGTATCATCAAAATACTCCATCACAAAAATAATTACTAATGTTAAAATACCACCTAAAAATGCAGCTGCAATAATTAATAATCCTCTTTTTGTTGGGTTTGGGGATAATGGAAAGTAAGGCGTATCGATCGTTTTTAAATTAGATGACATTTCACTGTCTTGTAATTTTAGCTTGGCTAAATTTAATCCATGAAGAATTTCTAAATAACCTTGTTCTGCAACAGAAATCTCGCGTTCAAGTCTTTTCATATTTGCCCCTGCAGGCGCATATTCTGCATACACTTCTTGGAAGTCGTTATTCTGACCATTTATTACTTTAATTTGTGCCTTCAAATTTTCAGATTCGACAATATTATTTATCCAATCTGGAAGCACTTTAGAAACGGGTAAACCATCAATTGAATTTTGATACTTATATAATTCATCAATACCTTTTTTAATATCAACAATTAAGAGTGTTCTATGTTTTTTAAAAGACACCATTGTTTTGATATCCATTTCTTTATTTCTAGATTCAATTTCGGATTGTAATAGGGCTATTTTAAAATTCAAATTCCCTAGCTCTTTCTTTTTATCAAGAATGTGATTACTCTTTTGCTGAATAATTTCTTGTATTCTTAGTTTTTCTTCTAATTTTTTGGTTCCTGCCTCAACGCCTGCTAATTCTGCGGTGATCTTTTTGTAATTAACCAACATATCCTCCTTAACCACAGCAACAGCTTTACTCTGCTCATAATAATTTATAATATTCGATCTTTTACTAAATTCAAGAAGTCTGTCTTCTGATTCTTTTAAGCTCTTTCTTGAGTTATTTAATTCACTTTCAAAATATTTAACAACGGCATCAGACCTATTTTCCTTTATTTGTTTATAATTTATCATACAAACTTGATTGTAAATAGCGAGCGTTTGCTGACAAATACCTGGGTCATTAACTGTGTAACTTAATTTAATTAAATCACTATTATTTATTCTTTGAGCTTTTATCTCAGAAATAGCTTTTAGAGAATAGTGATCATCCTCGTCGTAGTTTAGCAACTCATAAACAAAGTTTTCATTACTGCTTTTCATTAAAGAGGTTAAATTTAAAACCGTCTTCTCATAATTATTTCGATTTATTGACTCTGGAAAAGGCTTATAATCAAAATTATTTTCTTCTATTGAATTACTATAAGTATTATCTCCTGTTTCAACATATTTGTATAAATCTTTCGGAATTTTTTTTTGAAATTCATCGAAAAGTACTTTAGATATAAATTTAGGATTTGCTTCTGGCAACATTAAGTGCTGTGCTAATAATCTAATAGCCACTTCCTCTTGAGTTTCTCTTGAGTTTATAATATTAATTAGATTATCAAAGGCCGTATTTGTAGCTTGATAATTAAAAGTCTTATCCATTTCAATTGATGAACCGGTAGCAAGACCTGTATATAAAAGAGTTTCTGAAGAATATTTAAAAGAAGGGTTCATTGTAAGTAAAAGAACCATAGAACCAAGTAGCAACGGAACTAGTATTAATAATACTAAGTGCTTTAAAATTAATCTTATAAAATCTACGATAGTCATCTTCTTAATTTGAATGTGTTAAACCAAATACAAATCCAGCCATGTCTTCTAACAACTGTTTCGCAATAATAAATTCAGACATTGCTACTTCATATCCTTCTTCCATGCTTGTAGTTATACCGTTAATCCTTACATATTCTGATAGAGGCACCACTCCATTTTTAAATTCTTTTTCAACCATTTCCATATTCACCCTACCGTCACCCAAACTTCTAGATCTTATTTGAAGTAATTTTTGCTTTAAAATTAAATTTTGATATAATCTTATAACAGTCTGTCTTACTTCTTCCTTCGTAAATTCGGCCATAATTATTGCTTCATCAACCTCTAACTCCGCTCGTTTAATTTGATTTTTTCTGTTTAAAACATCAAAAACTGGAAATTGTAAATAAAACCCTACACTATAGTTTAACTGTTGGGCCGTTGTTAAGGCAGCTGTATTAGAAACGCCATTATTATTTGTAGCAAAATTACTCAAATTACCATATCTAGAGTCCGCTTGTATACCTATATTTCTGGTCCAAAATATTCTCTCGGAGGCTAAAGTTAATTCTAAAACTCCAATATGACGCTTTCTAAAGTTAAGCATCGGGCTTCTTTTTAAAGCAGAATCCATAACAACTTGAAGTGGTGGAAATTTAAATTCACTGTCTTTTAACGAATTATATTCAAGCTCAGGTGTTTGAGCATGAATAGTGCTAAAAGAAATACCAATTAGGCACAAAATTGATAATGTATATAAAAGTTTATTCATTTTTATTTAAGCTGTAAATTTTAAATTTATACTGTATCAGATTGAAATAACGCGGGTATCGTTCTTAAAATAATTTTAATATCATACCAAAAAGAATAATTATCGCCAATAAACTGATCTGCATATTCATTATCTAATCGGATTCGTTTTTGTTCAGACATTTTACCTCCTTTACCTCTCAATTCTACCTGCCACAAACCTGTAATTCCTGGAGGGGCTAAAAACCGTTTTGATAAATCGTCTCCTGTTAGCAGTTCTGCTTCATAAACGGGTAAAGGTCTGTTACCTACAATAGACATATCTCCTTTTAGCACATTTATTAGTTGTGGAAGTTCATCTATACTTGTGTTTCTTATAAACTTGCCAACTTTTGTAATTCTTGGATCATCAACAATTTTCACAAAAGTTGAATTATTTTTAGCTGCTTCTTGTTTTTGAACATTAAACCAATAATCACATATTTGATGCGTATCTATGTGCATAATAGGCGAACACGACTCGCCTTCGGGCATTTCACTACATCTTGGACAATAACTATCTAAAGTGCTCTCTTGAAATTTTACTTTTTCTTTTTTGTATTGATTTTTCTCTGCTGCTAACTTTTTAAGTAGCTCGTCAGATCCTGATCGCATAGACCTTAGTTTATAAAAATCGAATGTTCTTTTACCAACGCGTTTTGAAATATAATATACTTTTCCTTTGGATTCTAGTCTGATAGCCAAAAAAATCAGAACTAAAAAAGGTGATGCGATAAGAAGCACGAAGGTTGCTACAAAGATATCAAAAAGACGTTTTGAAATTGGTAGTTTGTATCCTTCTTCTTTAACAACTGCGGGGACCTTTATATTTAGAGGTTTTCTGTGTATACATAGAAACTCTATTCGTTTTAAGATGTCTTTTGGACTCGTAACTGAAGACACATAAAAATCATCAATTTGTTTTATAAATGCCCTTTTATAAATATCGGAATTAAATTCATTGGCGAGTAATACAAAAGGAATCGCATCATATTCGCCTTGTGATCTAATCCAATCATAAAAAAAAATACCGTCTTTTTCAGGTAAATAATAATCGCAAATTATAGCATCTAAATTCTTGGTAACTTGTAACTGTTTAATAGCCTTAATACTATTTTCAACTCGGGTTATAAACCAATTTTCGTCTTCATCTAGATTAAAGTAATTTACTAGATCGCCAATGTATAAAATGTTAAGATTTGGACTCATTTGAGGACTCTTATTAAATTACAATATTCTATTTAATTATTAAAATTCTTCAATTCTTGGGGCGCTAGTTAAGAAGAAATTTGAAAACATATATTTTTTATTACACTTAAAAATTCACTTTATTTTATTAGAGACCTTCTTTAACTTACCAAGTTATTAATTACCATTCTATAGCATAATGAATTGGATAAAGATTTTTCTTAACCAATTCTTCAAGTTCTTCCGGATTAAATGGTTTTGTAAGATAATCTTGCGCGCCCAGTCTGTAACACTTTATACGCTCTTTACTTTCTGCCTGTCCTGACAACATTACAATAGGTGTATGTTTTGTAAAACCTCGATCACGAACCTTAGTCAAAAACTCATAACCATCCATTTCAGACATTTGAATATCCGAAATAATAAGATCTGGAAGATTTCCTTCAAGCCACGAAAGAGCTTCTATAGCACTATATATTGTGGTAACTTCGTAATCTTGAGAAAAAAAATTCTGCAATAACATACAGATACTTATTTCGTCATCGACAACTAGTATTTTTTTCTTCATTTTTTATTTATTAGTTAAATTAAAATCTTTTTTCATTTCACTAATAACTTCCTTTACCAGTAGATTAAGATTTATAATTTTTAAATCTAATTCTAATGAAATAATTTCTTTCAAAAATAATACTTCTGCAAGAAGAAACTCTTTCTCTAATTTAGAGGTTCCAAAATAAGTTAAAAGAGGCTTCGTTTTGTGTATTAAACTTTTAATTTTTAAAAAGTCATTTTCTGAGTAAGCTATTTCAATCTCTTTTATTGATTTTGAAATTTGTTCAATAAACACGTCCACCATCTTTAAAACCTGTTCTTCATTTCCACGACACATCTGTGTAACTAACTGAACATCGTAAGTTTTAATATGAGATATATTTGAGTTTGAGGATAAAATCACAATAGTATTTGTTCTGTACTATATTTCATAAATGTACAAATTTAATTCTTAGCAGGTTTAAAAATTTAAATATTAATAAATTACTCATGTGACTAATCTATTCAACTATCCGTTTAAAAAAACTATAAAATACTTTTAAATACAAAATTTTACTAGTAGCTTAAATATGATACGTTGTAAAACTAAATAATTGTCTTAAAAAAACGTATTGTTTTTATTAAACCTTCGTCTAATTGTACTTTTGGCGACCAATCTAATTCTTTTTTAGCAAGAGATATATCTGGTTGTCTCTGCATAGGATCGTCTGATGGTAATGGTTTATATATAATTTTAGATTTAGAGCCCGTTAATTTTATTACTTTTTGGGCTAACTCAAGAATTGTAAATTCATTGGGATTACCAACATTTACAGGTCCTGTAAAACCATCTCTAGAGTTCATAAGTCTAATCATTCCTTCCACTAAGTCATCAACATATTGAAAACTACGGGTTTGATTTCCTTCTCCGTAAACCGTAATATCATGATTTTTTAATGCCTGAACAATAAAGTTTGAGACTACACGACCATCATTAGGGTGCATGTTTGGTCCATATGTATTAAAAATTCTAATAATTTTAATATCAACATTATTTTGTTTGTGATAATTTACAAACAATGTTTCTGCAGAACGTTTTCCTTCATCGTAACAAGCACGATCTCCAATTGGATTTACATGTCCCCAATACGATTCTGGCTGTGGGTGTACTAACGGATCTCCATACACCTCACTAGTAGATGCTTGTAAAATTTTTGCACCAACTCTTTTTGCTAATCCTAACATATTGATGGCACCCATAACAGATGTTTTAATCGTTTTTATAGGGTTGTATTGATAATGAACAGGTGAAGCTGGACAAGCTAAATTATAAATTTGGTCTGTTTCAATAAAAAAAGGCGTTGTAACGTCGTGACGAATTAATTCAAAATAAGGATTATCTAAAAGGTGAATTACATTTTCTTTTTGACCGGTAAAAAAATTATCTAGACAATACACTTCGTTCCCTTCATTCAATAATCGTTCACATAAGTGCGAACCAACAAAACCAGCTCCGCCAGTTATAAGAATCTTTTTTCTAATCATAATATATTTAATTTATTGCAAGAGATTCTCTTTCTTCTTTAATGTTAAATCAATGCAGAAATATTCAAAACTAGTTCTATCATCAAAAATAACAGGTTTTTAAATACCTTTTTCACGGTTTTAGTTTTGGGATTTTGAATCCTATAAATATACAAAAATATCTTAAATTGATAAAGGTAGAAACTTGAAATATGGATCGTTTATAAACTTTAATGTAGAAAAAGAGTTACGTGTTTTTATGAAATGCTCATTATTCGTTATATGTTTTTTAAAGGCTCTTTCATGTAAAATATAAATGCTAATTTATACGTTTAATTAAAAAGTGATTGACTACATTTTTGAGTAAAACAATCCAATTTAAGTATTAAATTGATGTTTTAAAAATATTCTCGATAGTACTCTAAAACTATTTTAAAAAAAAAATTAAAATAATTTATGTCTATTTTAGTAATTTTGAAACTCTTTTTAAATGAATAATGCATTATGACTACATCAACTTATAACTCTTTAAACTCTATTAAAGTTGCACCTTATACACTATTGCACATATTTAACAATACTTTTAATCTCTTAAAACTAAAAGCTAGTAAAATATCAGTTAAAAAAAATGGCTTTAAACTAAATTTAGATAAAGAAAATACCTTTAAAATAATTGAGAAAAAGGATGACGAGAAAGAGGTAAACATTAATTTAAAAAAAGATATAGCTACAAGTTTAAAAGGAAAGAAAATACTTGTTGTTGATGATAATATCATAAATAGGATGGTTGCTAATATTATTTTAAAAGATTATGATGTTCTTGTTTCAGAAGCTGGGGATGGCCAAGAAGCTGTAAATTATTTAAAAAATAATAGCTGTGATTTAGTTCTTATGGATCTTCAAATGCCTGTACTGAATGGTTATTTAGCATCAGAAATAATTAGAACAGAGTTAAAGTTAAATTTACCTATCATAGCTGTAACAGCAAGTGATCTAAAGGAAGAAGAAGAAAAATGTTTTAACGCTGGTATGAATGATTTTTTATTTAAACCTTTTAACAGAGAACAGTTACTTCAAGTTATTTGTAGCTGGGTAACAACGTAAAATAATTCGATGATTTACTATTTAACAATCCATTTAGCTTTTTAAATTAAGAAAAACTCGAAAGCGAATTGCTCAATAAAAGGGTTCTAAAAACTGAAATTTTCTATAATTAAAAAAGGACTGAAAAATCAGCCCTTTTTTATCAATTTATAAATCCCCCAACTTATAATTGTTTAATTGTAATACTTACATCAAAGAAACAATAGTTTTACTAAAAAACTGACTAAGTGTAGTTTAACCGGTATTTGGTTGCGTTAAACGACTAAAAGGTAAAGGTAAAATGAAAATTAATTTAATAAATGAACTGTTAAACTCTTTAAAAGTAAAAGGTTACAGTTGAAAAACCTATCCTTTAAATAGATATCTGTCTATCTATCTGCTGATCTAATGAAATAAACGTTTCTGTTCTAGAGACACCTTTAATATTTTGAATGTCTTTGTTTAAAAGATTCATTAAATCTTCGTTATTTTTACATAAAACCTTAATAAAAATCGCGTAATTACCTGTTGTATAGTGACTTTCTATAATTTCAGGAATTTCCTTTAATCTCTTTATGGCTGATGAATATAAACTAGATGAATCTAAAAACACACCAATAAAGGCTGTTGTTGAGTATCCTAAAATTTTTGGATTGATAACCATTTTATAGCCATCAATTAATTTAGATTTTTCTAATTTTCTTAGACGTTGATGAATAGCAGCGCCAGAAACACCTACTTCTCTGGCAATGCTAAGAATAGGAGTTCTTGCATCACTTACTAAGCTTTTGATAATTATTTTATCAATTCCGTCAATTTTCATAAATATCCAATTTTAGCTTAAAGATAAAAAAATAGAGAATACAAATATGTATTCTCTATTTTAAATATATAATTTAAAAATAAATTTAAGGTTTCATTACAAAATCTTCCATAAATTTAGTGGTATAATTACCTGCTACATAATCTGGATGATCCATTAATTGTCTATGAAAAGGTATCGTAGTTTTTATTCCTTCAATTACAAATTCATCTAAAGCTCTTTTCATTTTATTAATTGCTTCTTCTCTTGTTTGAGCGGTAACAATTAATTTAGCAATCATAGAATCATAATTTGGCGGTATTGTATAACCTGCATATACATGCGTATCCATTCTTACACCATGACCTCCAGGAGTATGTAATGTTACTATTTTTCCAGGAGATGGTCTAAAATTATTATGAGGATCTTCTGCATTAATTCTACATTCTATAGCGTGTAATCTTGGATAATAATTTCTACCAGAAATTGGCACACCAGCTGCAACTAAAATTTGTTCGCGAATTAAGTCGTAATTCACAACCTCTTCTGTTATTGGGTGTTCTACTTGTATACGAGTATTCATCTCCATAAAGTAGAAATTTCTATGTTTGTCAACTAAAAACTCTATCGTTCCTGCTCCTTCATAATTAATAAATTCAGCCGCTTTTACAGCTGCGTTACCCATTTGTTCTCTTAATTCATCGGTCATAAAAGGCGAAGGTGTTTCTTCTGTTAACTTTTGATGACGTCTTTGTACAGAACAATCTCTTTCTGATAAATGACAAGCTTTTCCGTAAGAATCTCCAACAATTTGAATTTCGATATGTCTTGGTTCTTCAATAAGCTTCTCCATGTACATATCATTATTACCAAAAGCAGCTTTACTTTCATGTCTAGCAGAATCCCAAGCATCTTTTAAGTTTTCTGCTTTATAAACAGCTCGCATACCTTTACCACCACCACCAGCAGAAGCTTTTAACATTACAGGATACCCTGTTTCTTTTGCTAATTTTTCACATTCAGCAAAATCGGCAATAATTCCTTCAGAACCTGGTACACAAGGCACACCAGCTGCTTTCATCGTAGCTTTAGCGTTTGCTTTGTCTCCCATTTGATCAATCATCTTACCTGTTGCACCAATAAACTTAATATTATGTTCTTCACATAAGTTAGAAAATTTAGCATTTTCAGACAAAAAACCATATCCAGGATGAATTGCATCTGCATTGGTAATTTCTGCAGCAGATATAATATTAGACATCTTTAAATAAGATTCGGCACTTGAAGGTGGACCAATACAAACAGCTTCATCAGCAAATCTAACGTGTAAACTTTCTGCATCTGCTGTAGAATATACAGCAACAGTTTTTATACCCATTTCTTTACAGGTTCTAATAACACGTAGTGCGATTTCCCCTCTATTGGCAATTAATATTTTTTTAAACATCTGGTTTGAATTTTAGATATTAGAAGTTAGACGTAATAATTTAAATATTTGATACACAAATAAATAGTTAGTTAAAATCTCTAACTTTATAATGTGTGCCTTTTATCGAACTAAGACGGGTCTACTAAAAATAATGGTTGATCATATTCTACCGGAGAGGAATCATCAACTAAAACTTTAACTATTTTACCTGAAACTTCAGATTCAATTTCGTTAAATAATTTCATTGCTTCAATAACACAAACTGTATCACCAACATTTATTTCTGAACCAACTTCTACAAAATTTGGTTTGTCTGGAGATGATTTTCTGTAAAAAGTACCAATTATTGGAGATTTTACAACTAGATATTTAGAATCATCATCCGCTTTAATAACAACAACAGGGTCTGCTCCAGCTGCTGAAGCTATAGGAGCTAATGAATTAGGTGCACTAGCATATGGTGCCGCTTGCACTATTGTAGTTTCTGTTTTTTCTGTACCTGTTTTAATGGTAATCTTTATATCTTCCATTTCTAACTTCACCTCGCTAGCGCCAGATTTAGCTACAAATTTTATAAGATTTTGAATTTCTTTAATATCCATGCTTCTTATTGTTTAGTTGTTTTTATTTACGAATTATATGCCCATTTTAAATAGATAGCTCCCCAAGTAAAGCCTCCACCAAATGCTGCGAAAATTAAATTATCTCCTTTTTTTAATTGATTTTCATAATCTGCTAATAAGAGTGGTAAAGTTGCTGATGTTGTGTTACCATATTTATCAATATTCATCATTACTTTTTCTGAGGCAACACCAACCCTATTCGCTGTCGCTTCAATTATTCTTTTATTTGCTTGATGCGGCACTAACCATTGAATATCTTTTTCTGTAAGATTATTTCTAGTTAGCATTTTTTCTGATACATCTGCCATGTTTGAAACAGCATATTTAAAAACAGTTTTTCCTTCTTGATATACAAAATGTTTTTTATCTTTAACCGTCTGTTCTGTAGTAGGCATCATAGATCCACCTGCTTCTATTCTTAAAAAATCTCTTCCTATTCCGTCGCTTCTTAAATACTCATCTTGCAAGCCTAAACCCTCATTATTTGGTTCAAATAAGGCAGCTCCTGCTCCATCACCAAATATAATACAAGTTGCTCTATCTGAATAATCTATAATAGATGACATCTTATCTGCACCAATTAATAGTATTTTCTTATATCTACCAGATTCTATATAGCTAGCAGCAGTAGACATCCCGTATAAAAAGCTAGAACATGCAGCTTGTAAATCGTACGCAAAAGCATTTGTTGCCCCAATTTCTGAAGCAACATAAGCAGCTGTTGAAGCAACTGGTAAATCTGGCGTTGCAGTTCCAACAATTACTAGATCGATATCTTCTGGTTTTGTGTTCGACTTTTTTAATAAATCTTGTGCGGCTTTTATTGCCATGTAGGAAGTACCCAAACCTTCGCCTTTTAGAATCCTTCTTTCTTTAATACCTGTTCTTGATGTAATCCATTCATCATTAGTATCTACATATTTTTCTAACTCTTTATTGGTTAGGATATAATCAGGAACGTATTTTCCTACTGCTGTAATTGCTGCAGTGATTTTAGTCATAAGTAAGGTTTAGTTTCTAAAATTTAGAATAATCAAAAGTAGTGAAAAATATTTCACTTTTTTGGTTAAAAATAATCAAAAGAGATAGTTTTTGAGCAAAAAACGTAAAAAAACCCTCAAAATTGAGGGTTTCCGTGTATTTTAAAAAGGATGTTTTTAAACTTCTGCTGTTGCAGATTCTAAAACAACTTGACCTCTGTAATATAATTTACCTTCATGCCAGTGAGCTCTGTGATATAAATGAGCCTCTCCAGTTGTTGGATCTGTTGCAATTTGTTGATCAGCTGCTTTATAATGTGTTCTCCTTTTATCTCTTCTAGTTTTAGATATTTTTCTTTTAGGATGCGCCATTTTATGTGTTTTTTTCTGTTATTAAATTTTTTAATTTATCCCACCTTGGGTCTGTATTATCTACAGTTTTCACTTCTTTTATTTGTAATTCTTTTAATTTCTTTAGTGCTTCAGATTCCATTGTGCCATCCAATACTTTTGGATGAACTCTTTTATTAGGAACTGCTAAAACAATCATTTCGTAAATAAATTGAGATACATCAAACTCATATGCTTCATGAGGTAAAATTAAAATATCCTCATTATCGTCATTATATTCTGGGCCAAAATTTACTACTATCGGTAATTTTGCATCTATTTCTTGATGATATAACTCATTTGATATATCACAAGGAACTTCAACGGTACCTTCTGCAGCAAAAACTAACTCAAATAATGTGCTCTTTTTTACGAATGTTAACGAAACTTTTATTGATGAACTATTAAAATCATCAAAATTAAAAGTTTCAAAGAACGTATTATCAATTGTGTAATTGAATAGATGTTTCCCTTCTTTTAACCCTACAAACGGTATACTGAATTGTTTCAAACCTTTCATTATCAAACATCAATTGAGCGGGCAAAGATACAAAAAAATGTATTTCTGCAATATTTTATATCAAAAAAATATGAATCTTTATTTTTATTTTATAATCAACGTATTATGAGTCAATTCTAGATACTCTTTTCTAGTTTTAAAAATTTGAATTCCTGTAAATAATGCTTCTATAAATGAAGACGGATTTGCTTTATTTTTACCAGCAAGATCATAACCTGTTCCGTGATCTGGTGAGGTTCTAACCGCATTTAAGCCTGCTGTAAAATTAACTCCTTTACCAAAAGACAACGCCTTAAAAGGGGCTAAACCTTGATCGTGATAGGTTGCTAAAACACCATCAAATTGTTTGTATGTTTCTGACCCAAAAAAGCCATCTGCGGCATAAGGCCCATAAACTAATTTGCCTGTTTCTCTAATTTCTTCTATCGTTGGTTTAATAATTTCATCATCTTCTTTACCAATTACACCTTTATCACCGCAATGTGGATTCAAAGATAAAACAGCAATTCTTGGCTTATTAATTCCGAAATCTTGCATTAATGATGCATGCATCGTCTCTACCTTACTCTTAATTAATTGTGGAGTAATAGATTCTGCTACTTTAGCAATTGGAATATGACCTGTTATTAAACCAATCCGCAATTCATCCGTCATTAAAATCATTAAGCTTTTACCTTCTAAATTAGCCTCTAAATATTCTGTATGACCAGGAAAATTAAATGTTTCTGATTGTATATTTTCTTTGTTAATGGGTGCCGTTAATAACACGTCAATAGTTTTATCTTTTAAATGTGTTACACCGGATGCTAAAGATTTTGCAGCATAATCTCCAGATATTTTAGTTGCCGTACCTAATTCAATTTCAACTTCTTCTTTCCAAATGTTTAAAACATTAATTTTGGAATGATTGATTTGATTTATTGAGGTAATTCCGTGAACTGCAGTTTCAATTTCTAAGGCTTTTTTATGGTAGGAAATTACTTTAGTAGACCCAAAAAGTACTGGAGTACAAAAGTCCAACATTCTTTTGTCTTCAAATGTTTTCAAAATTACTTCAACGCCAATTCCATTTAAATCTCCAATTGAAATTCCAACGATTATTTTATCAGATTTATCCATATAACTCTTGTAATATTGCTATTTTTGATGTCTACAAAA
>Ga0222647_1000521_pt1 | contig 15956 bp, 2 predicted proteins | sample AntAcemetagen333_FD_179864 | JGI IMG/M metagenome (GOLD analysis project Ga0222647, IMG submission 179864) | Saline water microbial communities from Ace Lake, Antarctica - #333 | ecosystem: Environmental > Aquatic > Non-marine Saline and Alkaline > Saline | place: Antarctica: Ace Lake | collected...
ACTTCAACGAATTCCGTTGCAACGCATATTTATACGACCGCAGGAACGTATCAAGTGACTTTGACGGTCTTCAATAATAGTTCACAGTGTCCAGGTTTTAAGACCAAAACGATTACTATTTTACCAAAACCAATAGCGATTTTCACACCTTCCGTAACGAATGGCTGCGAGGATTTAGTCGTACAATTTACCGATGCTTCGATTGGAAATATTACAGGTTACAGTTATAATTTTGGGGACAACAATAGTGTCGTAACCGCTTCACCAACACATACTTATTTAGATTCTGGGGTTTATATCGTTAATTATTTTGTCGTCGATGCGAATACTTGTGTTAGTGATATAGATTCACAAAATATCGTTGTTTATCCAGTTCCGACGAGTGATTTTACTTTCGCAATATTAGATTCGTGCACGATTCCGACCAATGTTCAGTTTACCAATTTATCACAAGGAGCGACGGGTTACGAATGGACGGTTGATAATTCGAGTAATGTTTTAGCAACTAACAATCCGATGGTAACTTATAACTCGGAAGGGATTTACAACATCGAATTAAAAGCGATTAGTATTCACGGTTGCCGAGATAGTTCACAACAAATTTTTGAATTGTTTGCTCCGCCAGTTGCGGTTTGGAATGTTGACCAGCCGAATTATTGCCAACCTTCAACCGTGACTTTTACCAATTTATCAACAGGAAATGGTTTAAGTCATTTTTATAATTTTGATGATAGCAGCGGTACAAATACGCCTTCGCCAGTTCATTTATACACCGATATTGGTACGTATAATCCGACCTATTTTGTAACGGATAATAACGGCTGTTCGAGTGATACGCTTACGCAAACGCTTTATGTTCGCCCAGTTCCGACGAGTGATTTTGCTTTTGCAATATTAGATTCATGTGCAATTCCAGCACCAGTTGCCTTTACGAATTTATCGCAAGGTGCGACCAATTACGAATGGCGTTTTGGAAATGGACAAATTACGTATAATACGAATCCGACCGAAATTTATAATCAAGAAGGAAATTATACGGTCGAATTAGTGGCGGAAAATATTCACGGTTGCCGAGATAGTTCACAACAAATTTTTGAATTATTTGCTCCGCCAGTTGCGGTTTGGAATGTTGATCAAGCAAATTCTTGTTTGCCGTCAGAAGTTATTTTTACCAATAATTCAATAGGAAATGGTCTCAATCATTTTTATAATTTTGGTAATGGAAATACGTCAACAACGCCTTCACCAACACATATTTTCACGGCAGTAGGCACGTATAATTCGACTTATTTTGTAATAGATTCCAATAGTTGTTTGAGCGATACTTTGGATGAAATAATTGAGGTTTATCCAGTTCCGACCAGTGATTTTACGTTTAAAATTTTAGATTCTTGTGAGATTCCAACGTTGGTAGGCTTTACGAATCTATCGCAAGGAGCAACTAATTATGAGTGGCGATTGGATAATGGGCAGATTTTGGGCAACATCAGCCCAACGACTTATTATAATCAAGCAGGGACTTATACGGTAGAATTAGTAGCTAAAAATAGCTTTAGCTGTCGAGATAGTTCACAGCAAACTTTTGAGATTTTTGCACCGCCGACGGGTTTTGTTTCTTACGAACAATTGGATACTTGCGAGCCGTCATTGGTACAGTTTTATCCAAATGCGTCAAATGCCACAGATTATTTTTGGAATTTTGGAAATGGGCAGACTTCGTTTATTCCGGAGCCAATTGCGACTTATCAAACAGTAGGTATTTACGATGTTTCGTTAATACTCGGTGTGAATAACATTTGTTTTGATACCTTGACGTACAATGATTTTATCCAAGTTTTTCCTCGACCTTTTGCAAATTTCGTGCATTTAGATACGATGACTGACGGACGATTTAAAGGCGTTGTTAAGTTTATAAATACGTCAATCGGAGCGAATCAGTACGTTTGGGATTTTGCTGATAATACGACTTCAAACTTAGAAAATCCGACATACGCTTTTCGAAGCAATGGCTTATTTGACGTTCAATTGATTGCAACGAGTAGTTATAATTGTTCAGATGATACAATAATTTCCGTTCGTCCCGACTTCTTTGGAACATTAGAAATACCGAACATTATGGCACCAGGGTTTGGAACGGGCGAAGACCGCTTTTTTATTCCAAAAGGAATTGGTTTAGAAACGTATTTGGTTGAAGTGTTTGATAAACAAGGTACGAGGATTTGGTATTCTGACGAAATAGATACTGACGGGCGACCAACAGGAAAATGGGACGGTATGTTTCAAGGACAAGAATTACCGCAAGGTGCTTACGTTTGGAAAGTCAAAGCTCAATTTATTAATGGCAGTACGGTGCATCGAACAGGAACGGTGACGATAGTTCGGTAACGCTAAGTTTACCATTTTAAAAGTTAGGGTCAAAGGTCAATACCTATTACAGGTTTCGACCTTTGACCCTAACTTTTTTGAGTGCAGATTAGAAAGGAATATCATCAGCAGTTTCGCGTTCGTCATCGTCTTCTTCATCTTGTATTTTACCAATTTGATAATCATCAACCAAACGGTGGTCGATTTTATCAAAAGTTAATAAACCTTAATTCTCGCCTGCTGTACAAACTGTTAGGTTTACTTCTTTTTATTAAATTATTGATCCTGATTTTAGGTCTGATAAAAAGAAGAATAGTTTTCAATCGCCAAATATTATCTTGTTTTAATTTATTTTTGATACAAAAAAAAGACAATATTTTAAATAAATCTGTTGTGCAAAATAATTTGATGCGTTTGCCCTTCAGGTTTTATATTCTGAGTAAAACCCACTTTCTGGTAAATAAGATTAACCTCAAAATAACCAAGGCGTTGCAATTTATTTATTCTAAGTCTAAAATACCTTATTATCGCTAATATTATTTATCAATTTAGTGGTATTTCCCAAGATTTGGAGATAAACTATAAAAGTACTCGCCACGGCGGCTGCGTTTTTCGCCTCGTCTAATCAGCAAAACTTAGGGAAAGTTATCAAAAAAATAAATCTTATTGCTACCAATAAAATCCTTTGCCGTAGGCTTTCTAAAAACGCTATCTACAAAACTCAAACCTTTATATTTGAAAGTATAATAGAAGGTGGAATGAGTTTCATTTTTAAAAAACAGCCCGAAACGGGAATTTACACCCAAAAGGGAAGATTATTTTAATTATTCATCCTATTAACAGTTGACAGGCAGTATATATCTATAATGGGAACAGTAGTTGCACAGTCTATAATTATGCTGCGGTGGGCTCAATAAATGTCAACCTAATCATGCGATAGCAAAGAGCAACGTGTAACTAATTTTATACTGCCTTTCCAATATTTATTCCATACATAAACTTTTTTCAATGTTGATTCCACATATTATGACTATCAAAGATGACCTCTATTATTGTAAGTCTTTGAGTCAGAAGGTATAACTTGGAATTTTGCAAATTATAAACACATGAAACGATTCTTACATTTCCTATTATTTCTTTTACTTTCCCTCGGATTTTCGGGAGTTTCTAACGCACAAAATGTTTTTATTAACTCAAGTGTACCTACAGAGCTAACGGTTTGTGGAGGTTCAGAGGCTTTTACAATAGAGGTAATCAACGATTTCAATACAACTCTAACAGGAATTTCTGTAAATATTGTCTTTCCACAAGGTATTTCTTATGAAGTGGGAAGTGTTATTGAAACAACGACCAATAATAGTTATGGTGTAACAGAAAGTAATATTTCCAATTTATCTTCTATTGATTTAACAATTGGAAATTTGCCAGGAAATAGTACTGTTTCATTGACCTTCAATGCGGTAGCTACTTTTGATGCGATTGCTTCCCAAAACGCAGGTAACATTTTTCGTAATAGTGCGACTGTAAACTATATTGGTGGAAATATAACGGAACAATCGGATGCGTATAATATTTTATTCGCAGCCTTGTCAATTACACAAGTTACGCCTTTAACGAAAAATGTATTCGTTGGAGAAGCGTATGCTCGACAAGTCAAAATTGTAAATAGTGGTTCTGGAAGGATAAATTCACTTTTGTTAAATGATATCCATGATACTACAAAAGTAAAAACGATTGGAACGGATAAAGGAACCTTAAGTACGGACGGAAGTAAAATCACATTGACCTCGGCGGATTTTATGTCTATTGGAAATGGTGACGGTTGGTTAGATTTGAATGAAAGTATTATTATTACAGAAACGATTTATGCAATTGGATGTGTCGATGCACAATCTCAACTTTATGCAACTTGGGGTTGTGACGGACAGACTTTGGCCAGTAACAACAAATTCCCATTCACGGATATGTCATTATATGCACCAGATATCGTAGCATCGGCAGTTCCAAGTTTCAATACCTACTTAAATGTAAATACAGCAAATCAACAGCAAATTTTATTAATCAATACAGGTTCAGGACCTGCGAATACTTTGGAAGTTGAGGCTTATCAAACGACTGGTAATGGTTACGATTTAGATATCTTTTCAAGAATTGATGAAAATAGTGTTCAGTATAAAATTGGAATAAATGGTATTTTGACTGCTATCACACCGACTTTAGCGGTTGCAACGACGAATACAGGAGCATTTTCGTGTTTAGGAATTAATCCGATAGGAAAGGTAGTTTTGGATTTACCTATTTTACAACCGGGTGATTCGATGTACATCGTTTGGGATAGTTATACTTGTGATAATATTACCGTATGTGAAAGTATTGATTTAATTGGTTGGGATTATAAAGTATCATACACAGATATGTGTGCTCAAGAAAGTTATGTTCAAAATAATAAACAAGGGCAAAAACCACAAAAAAAGGGTTTTTCTGTATTTGCAGAATATCCAACGGATTTGGCAGATGGGCAAGTTGGTGAGTTTAATTTCCGCTTGACTGGTGCTTCTTTCGAAATGCCTTTGACAGGAAATAATCCTTATTTCGTTGCAAAATTTACGATTCCAGCTGGTTTAGCTTGGTCTGGAAATAATAGTGATTTAGAATTTGTTGGTGGAAATACAACATGGAATCCTTCATCGGTAACCTATACAAATGGTATTTTGGAAGCTCAATATTCTTTTCCAGAACCATTCGACTTATTGAATTCAGAATTTAAGTTGGCTTTAACTGGCGACTGTGCAACGGGAAGTAATGGATTGTTAGCTGTTGATATGCAATTATTCTTAGGAATGGATGGCAGCAGTACAGGAGGACAAACGACAAGCTACGTTTTGACGGATTCATCAGGGCAAATATTAGCAATCGCAAATTCTCCAAACTTTATGGGATTGACGACGACTAATTATGCAAGTTATGCCGTAACTTATGAAACGACAAGTGGCATAACGGGCTTAGTAATTGGTCAAAATATTCAAAATGTAAGCAGTTCTGGCTATTTGGTAGTTTCAGATCCGTATAATTTTAAGATTTGTCCAGTAAGTTTACCAACACCGCCAACAGCTTGTAGTTATGTAGCCGTAACGGATATTACCTTATCGCAATCAGGCGGTAGCAACGCAGCAGGAGAAACAACACGTTATGTTTTGACGGATATGTCAGGACAAATATTAGCGGTAGAAAATACACCAAATTTTGTAGGTTTAACGCATACCGATTACGGAGGTTATGCGGTAAGTTATGAAACGGCAAGTGGTATAAATGGCTTAGCAATCGGTCAAAACATTCAAACGGTAAGCAGTTCTGGCTGTTTAGATTTTTCAGCTCCTTACAGTTTTAGAATTTGCCCAGCTGGTTTACCCGCAACGCCAACGACTTGTAATTATACTGGTGTAACTAATATTACCTTATCAGAATCAGGCGGTAGTAATGCAGCAGGAGAGACAACAAGCTATGTTTTGACGGATTTGTCAGGGCAAATATTAGCAATAGAAAACACGCCAACTTTTACAGGTTTAACAATCGGAAACTATGGAAGTTATGCAATAAGTTACGAAACGGCAAGTGGCATAACTGGCTTAACGATTGGTCAAAATGTTTTAGATGTAAGTAGTTCTGGCTGTTTTAATTCTTCGACACCATATAGTTTTGGAATTTGTCCGTTAGGTTTGCCCGCAGCACCAACGACTTGTAATTATACAAGCGTGACCAGTATTACCTTATCACAATCAGGTGGTAGCAATGCAGCGGGAGAAACAACAAGCTACATTTTGACGGATTTGTCAGGAGAAATATTAGCAATAGAAAATACGCCAACCTTTACGGGTTTGATTGCCGCCGATTACGGAAGTTATGCGTTAAGTTACGAAACAACAAGCGGCGTAACTGGCTTAACGATTGGTCAAAACATTCAAAATGTAACCAGTTCTGGCTGTTTTAATTTTTCATCTTCTTATAGTTTTAGAATTTGTTCTTCGTTACCCTCAACGCCAACAACTTGTAATTATACTGGTGTAACCAGTATAACCTTATCACAATCAGGTGGTAGCAATGCAGCAGGAGAAACAACAAGCTATATTTTGACGGATTTGTCAGGAGAAATATTAGCAATAGAAAATACACCAACCTTCACAGGTTTGACAACTACCGATTACGGAAGTTATGCGGTTAGTTATGGCACAACAAGTGGCGTAACTGGTCTTACAGTTGGGCAAAATGTTTTAGATATAAGTAGTTCTGGCTGTTTGGATGTTTCAAGTCCTCATAGTTTTAGAATTTGTCCAATGAGTTGTAATTATACAGGAACAACAACGGTTACATTAACCAAAACAGGTGGTAGCAACGCAGCAGGAGAAACAACACGTTATGTTTTAGCAAATACATCGGGACAAATATTAGATATTCAAACGAATCCAACTTTTAATAATTTAACCAATACCGATTATCAAGCTTATGCGGTCAGTTATGAAACGGCAAGCGGCGTAACGGATTTAATAATTGGTCAAAACATTCAAAATGTAACCAGTTCTGGCTGTTTGGATATTTCAAATCCGCATAGTTTTAGAATTTGTCCAGTGGATTTACCAACAGCACCGACGGATTGTAATTATACAGGTACAACTAATATTAGTTTACCGCAAACGGGTGGTTCTTTTTTCCCTGCTTATGAAGTTTCAGTAACTTGTCCGACTTTGGTTTCTACACAATTACATTGTTTAGATGAAAGTTGTGTTGGAATGGCTTTCGATGGTTTCGCTGTAGAAAGAACAAGTTTTGGTTTAGCAGATAATGATAAAGATGGTGTTCCTGATGCAACGGGTTCATTAGATATGAATGTGATTGAGTTAGATAGAATGATGGTGAGTGATACGTTCAAAACGACATTCACAGGAATAGTGAACACAGATGCAACAAATCTGAACTGGCAATATGGTTACGCTTCTACAAAAATGCCAAGCGGAAATGAAATTGACATCATCGGTGCTTCAATTACCGTAATTGACCAAAGTACAGGGCAAACGTTGACTTGTGATAATATTCCTTTTACTTCAGTAATGTCTGGAACGAATCGGGATGTTAACTTTGATTACAGCGTTGCGACTTTAACAGGTTTAGGTTGTAGTGATTTCAATGGTTTCGTCTATGAAGATGGCGACCAAGTTATTTTGAATGGTATTTATAAGGTCATTGGAAATATTGGTGCAACGACTTCACAAATATTGATTACTGAGAATGAATTTTATTTAAGTGATATTCAAAATCCGACATTAAGTAATGACAAGTATTCTTGCGATGATTGGAATGGAGGATTTACGTTGATTGGTTATGATTTGACTAATTATGACGAAAATTCAATCACTTTAGACAGCAATGAAAAAACGATTAGTCAATTTTATAAATTACAAGTAGGAAGTGGCGACGTATTTAATGATTTATTTCCATCTGAATATAGAAATTGGGGATATTTGAAGCAGGTAAATTTAGAATTACCAGCTGGATATTCTATTACAGGAGGTCATTTTTATCAATACTCTACAACGTATAGCAATGTATCTCGCAATGACTCAACGAGTAATTTGCAACCAATTTCGGTTACACCAAATGGAAGTGGCGGAAGTATTTATACCTACGATTTAGAACAATATTATGAACTAAATGGTGGAAATATTAACGTCAGTGATGATGGATTTTATGGTCAATTCCGCGCAGATATTAGAGCGATTTGTACGATTCCTCAGGAAACGTATGAAGCTATTAATTGGACATTTGAGTATAACAATAATGCCTTTATTGGCGGTGGAACTTCTGGAGCAATTGCGTCAAGTACGCCAGATTATATTCGTTACAGACGTGGAGAAATGGAATTATTCTCTACACAGCAAACCGTTGATGGAATTGGAAATGCTGTAACTTGGGTTGTACAAGTGAAACCGACTGGGACAGCAGCAGAAAATGCTTTCTTAACTTTTGGTAGCACTGCTATTAATGTGTTTGAGGTTAGAGATGCTATTTCAAATGTTTTGATTACAGAAAATAATGGTTTATACGAATTAGGAAATATTAATGAAAATCAAACAAAATCGTATAAAATTACCGCAACTTACAGTAGTTGTAATTTACATCAATTGAATATTTTCGCTGGTTATGATGCTGATGCTTATCCTGCAAGTTTGGGAACATCATGTGGTTTCCAAACCTATCCTTTATATGTAGATGCACAACCATCAGCCTTGCAAGTTAGTATCGTTGATCTTACACCAGCCGACCCTTGTGGGCCTCGTGTAACGGTGGAAGTCGATATGTTAAGTTCTGAATTCGCCTCTGTTCAGAATTTATTTATAAATATAAAAGTTCCTTCAAATAATAGTTTGGAGTTAGAAGCAGATAGTACCGCAGTTCAGTATCCGTTTGGTTCTAATTATACCGCTATTACGAATCCTGTGTTGATTGGTGATACAATATACCAAATCACAGCAATGGATATGGATAGTATTTTGGGAGCTGACGGCTTGGAAGGAATTACGAATACATCGGCAAACAGGATAAAAGTGAGGTTCAATTTATACATGAATTCAAACTTTGAATCTGGCAGTCTTGCAGAGATTACCGTTGGGGGTTATAGCGCTTGTGGTTTAGAGTTACCAAGCGTTTCCTTAGCTTATGATCCGAATACTGTATTTGCAAAAGCAGATAATACACTCGTTGGTTTAGATGATCAAGAAGATAGCTGGTCAACGGCGTTTGGCGATTACGATAATGATGGTTGGGTGGATTTATTCTTGGTGAATTATAAAATAGATGGATTGAATCAATTATACCATAATGATGGTGATGGAACATTTACGAAAGTAACTTCTGGTAATCCAATCGTTACCGATATTGCTCCTTCGACCTCAGCCGTTTGGGGTGATTATGATAATGATGGTGATTTGGATTTATATGTTTCTAATAATATTGGTTTCAAAAATTTCCTTTACAGAAATGAAGGCGGCGGAAACTTTACGAGTATTTTGAATGATCCAATTGTAAATTACACGGGATATGCACACGGAGCAGCTTGGGCAGATTATGATAATGATGGTTACATAGATATGTTCGTTTCGGATTATTTCTCGACACGATTTAATAAATTATACCATAATAATGGTGATGGAACATTTGCGGCAGTAACAAGTTCCCCTATCGTAACGGATGCGGCATTCTCGATAAGTGGGGCTTGGGGAGATTATGATAATGATGGTGATCAAGATTTATTTGTACCTAATACGAATGATGAAAATAACTTCTTATACATAAATGAAGGAAATGGACAATTTACTAAAATCACGACTGGCGACATTGTAAATGATGGTGGAAAATCAGTTGGTGCTTCTTGGGGAGATTATGATAATGATTTGGATTTGGATTTATTCGTCTCTAATGCTGGTAATCAAAATAACTTTTTGTACCGAAATGATGGTGACGGAACATTTACGAAAATCACGAATAGCGTTGTAACCATGAACGGTGGAAATTCTCACGGTTCAGCTTGGGGAGATTATGATAGTGATGGAGATATTGACCTTTTGGTTTCTAATGATGCCGGTGGAAATAACTTCTTATATGCGAATAATGGTGACGGAACATTCGTGGCAATTAGTAATATAATTACGCAAGACGGAGGAAAGTCATTTGGAGCGGCTTGGGCGGATGTTGATAACGATTTGGATTTAGATTTGCACATTGCAAATTATGGTGACGAAGGTAATTTCTTATACTTGAATGAGCGCGGAGAGTGTGCTGCTAAGGCATGTTTCACTTTTATAGGAACGAATACGAACACAAGTGCTTTTGGTTCAAAAATCAAAGTTTTAGCAACGATTGATGGTGTTCAAAGATGGCAAATGCGTGAATTGGCATCATTAAGTGGTGGCGGAATCGGTGGACAAAATGAGTTGAAAACGTTAATTGGTTTATCCGATGCGGCTCAAATTGATTCCCTAATTATAGAATGGGCTTCGGGCGTTGTTCAAAAATTTGGAGCAATGGCAACAGATACTTGTTGGACAATTACAGAACAAGACGGTTCTAAAGTTTGTGGAACAGTTTACGAAGATGTGAATGGAAATTGTCAACAAGATCTAGATGAGAATGGAATTCCAAATATTTCGGTAACGGTTCAACCAGGTAATCGTCAAGTTTCTACGGACGAAAATGGAGAATATGCCTTCAATCTTGCTCCTGGAACTTATACGGTTAGCCAGATTGACAATGCTGCTTGGAAACAAAGTTGTGGTAGTGCGCCCAAAATCGTGAATGTACTTGGAATTGGAAATGAATATTGTGGAAATGATTTTGCAGATACAACGGCTTGTCAGAGTCCTGACTTATATGTACAATTAGCAACAACGGCTTTACGTGTTGGTTTTGAAAACCTTTATGCGATTACTTTTGGTAATAATGGAACGGAAGCAGCGATTAGTACCGTCTTGAAAGTGGACCTTGGTCAATACATTATTCCACTTTCTTCGTCTTTACCTTGGGATTCAAAAGTAGGAACAGAGCTTACTTGGGATATTGGAGGATTAGAAATTGGTCAACAATTTACGATTTATGTAGCAGATTCTGTTTCTACAGCAGTGACCATTGGCAATAATATCACGGTAACAGGAACGATTGTAGATAATAGCAATGTGAATTCCGATTGTAACGGTGCGGATAATACTACAATAGATATAAATGAAGCCGTTGGCGCGATTGATCCGAATGATATTCAAGTTTCACCAGAAGGTTATATTTCCGTTGATCAGGAATTAAAGTATAAAATTCGTTTCCAAAATGTTGGTAATGATTTAGTAAATCGGGTTGTTCTGCGAGATGAATTACCGGAAGGTTTAGATATTTCAACTTTAGTAAGAGGTGTTGCAAGTCATCCTTATCAGTTCAGAATTGAAGGGGAACGGACTTTAGTTTGGGAGTTTGATAATATCAATTTACCAGATTCTACTTCAAATGAATTAGAAAGTCATGGTTTCGCAACTTTCAAAATTACACCACAATCAGATTTGGCAGATGGCGTAGAATTACCAAACAAAGCTGGAATTTATTTTGATAATTCAGCAGTTGTAATTACAAATACAGTCATTAATATAATTGGAGAACCAACGAGTGTGAAGCCAGGAAATATGACAATATTCCCGAATCCGATGAGTCATTATACCACAATTAGTATCGTACCTCGTCAAGTTAATTCCAACGAAGAAGAAATTCAAAATATCGAGATATTCACGCCTTTAGGAGTGAAAGTCCTTTCGTTGAATAGTTTGACAGGAATACGAGTAACGATTGAAATAGACGGATTAGCCGCAGGTTATTACATCGTAAAGGTTAAATCGAATAAAGGAATTATTTATATTGGAAGACTTTTAGTGAGTAATTTATAAAAATAATTACCGCATCACTTTGCCTTGATTAAAGGCAAATGTTTAATGTTTTTTAAAAACGCCGATGATTCTCGTAATCATCGGCGTTTTTTTTTTATAATTACCGTATTGTTTTTCCTTGATTAGAAGGCGAATATTTGATTTTTTTTTGAGACACCAATGATTACAAGAATCATTGGTGTCTCTTTTTGAATAAAATTCCCAAAATAAGAATATATTATATAAATATTAGATTGGTAAATTGTTGATAATTAAAGCTATACAAAAAGGAATAGATATTGGAATTGGAATATGTTTTTTACATATTTTTAAAATGCTAATATATATGTATATGCAAACCAACTACTCCTGTAAAACTGAACTCCGATACTCGACGACAATAAACCATTTATGAATGGTTGTATTTGATATTATTGCGAAACCTTCTACTGCTTACCATCGTAAACCGTATAGTGTAAAAGTATTATCAATATTATCTGTTGTAGTTTAAGTCTCAGCAATAATTGAGTAGATACATGAAAAATAAAAGTAAAAAAATAATATATATAATATATTAAAAAGTAATCCGAGCTCAGGCTTGTCAGATTTTGGTACTCTAACATAAAGTGGTTGAGAAACAAATCGAAATGGAAAAAATTCAAATGTATGTAGGAAATTTCCTTTAGTAAAGTCGGATTTTTCCAACTTGAAAATCTGTTTTACACATATCAATTGTAAACTAATATTTTAAACCTTCAATTATTATATTATGAATATGAACACAAAAAAAGTACTTAATAAAAGCAAAAAAAAGTATATTCTGAGTATCGCTTTTATCAGCTTGATTACCTTAGTTAGCAGTAAATTTACAACACTGACCGATACCTTTTTTGATAAGGCAATAGCAATTGAATACATTGGTCAAGTAGAAGGATTTCCTGTTGAAGATGCTGTCACTTATAATTATACTTCCACAGGCAATTATAATGGCCGTATTAATTGTACGATGTCTCGTAGTGAATTCAATCCTTATAATTTGGAAGAAAATTACGCTGTTACCAAAACAGATAAAAAAATCGAGATAGATTTAAAAAGCGTTATTCATCCCATGAATTTAACGGCAGATGATAATACTCAAATTACATCATCAGGAGATAAAATAGATTTACCTAATAATTTAACAGTTGGAGAACGGTTAGCAGATAAAAGTGGAACACTAACTTTTGCGATAAATGACCGTGCTACAAAAAAAATGGATATAAAAGTCAAGGATAGAATAGTTGTTGCAAAAGAGGAAATAATTGTTGATCAGCTCAAATATGAAACGTATAAACTTGATTATACGATCATCACCCAAAAATACTACAATGGGGTTTTATTTGAAAAAACAGCAGAAGACATTCAAGAATGGGTACTTCCTGGTGTTGGTTTCCTCAAAAGAATATCGAGTACAGAAGGAAGCTATTATAACAATAATGAAGTAATGAATACCTATAATACTAAATTCACGCTTACCGCAAAATCAATAAAATAATAAGGCATTTTTGAATTTTACTTAGTAATCTTTGAAAGATTAGTAAAGTGAATTTCACCTAAATTAAAAATTGAAAAATCCTGATAAAACTGAAAACCAGTCAATGAAATATTATGATTGTTTTAAATAATTCATACTTCATTTGGGATATTTCTTAATAAAAAAATAATGAAAAAAATAACTACAAATACATACTATTTTAATGCATTTCGACAATCTACACTAACACTATTATTTTTTATAATCTGTAATAGCTTAACCGCTCAGGTTTACACCTATGTTGCACACAATATCAACACAACTCCCGCTACGGTAACATTAGCAAAGCCGTGTGGCGGAATAATAACCGTTTATTGTCAAGATCCTAGTTTACCTCTTTGGGGTTCAGATTATACTTTTAATGGATGTTATTTAATGCCTTTAAATAGTAACTGCCAGCGTATGGGATTGGCAACAGGCGGTTGCATACCAGATCCTTGTTGCTCTGGTTCTATAGATAATGATAACGATGGAATTAGTGATTTGTGTGATTTAGATGACGATAATGATGGTATTTTAGATACGGACGAAGTTGTATCAGGACCATGTGCTGTAATTATTTCCGATGATTTTGAAAACGGTAGCGGAAGTTGGATTGATGGAGGAGTAGATGCCATGCTATATTCAAACGCTAATTATGCAAACAGTGGTGCTTATAGTTATCGTCTTCGAGATGACAGTGATTCACTTTCCGCTATCTCAACAGGAAACTTAAATTTCAATAGTTCTACCGAGGTGAGAATAGCATTTTCTTACTACCCTCGCAGTATGGAAGCAGGTGAAAATTTCTTTGTTGAGATTTCTACTGACGGCGGTACGACTTACAGCACCGTGAAACAATATTTTGTGGATACAAATTTTGTAAATAATACGAGGTACTTCGAAGACTTAACGATAGTAGGTCCATTTACGAATACGACGAGATTTAGAATTAGAAATAATGCCTCCTCTAATGGAGATTATATTTATGTAGATGATATCGTTATTTCAGACTGTTCAAGTGTTACTTTTGATATAGATGGTGATGGTATATCTAATTCATTAGACCTTGACTCCGATGGGGACGGCTGCCCAGATGCCATAGAAAGTGGTGCGAACTTTACTAATGCGAATACAAATGCCAACGGTCAATTGACAGGAGCGGTAGATGCGAATGGTATTCCTACTATTGCAACTTCAAACGGACAAACCATAGGCAGTAGTCAAAATGCAGCGGTACAAAATGCCAACTGTGCAGATCCTTGTGATCCAGCCGCTTCGGGTAATATTGATACCGATGGCGACGGAATCGCAGATGTTTGTGATTTAGATGATGATAATGATGGAATTTCGGATACGGACGAATGTGCTGGTAGTGCCACTAATATCGCTTTAAATGGAACGGCAATTCAAAGTACAATAGATCATGGAGGACTTCCGAGTAGAGCAATAGATGGCAATACAAATGGATCTTGGCCAGGTAATTCTATTACACATAGCGCAACTTCGACAAATCCATATTGGTCTTTGGACTTAGGGAGCCAGCAAGCCATAGATGAGGTCGTTGTTTGGAATCGTACAGATTGCTGTACAGGCCGTTTAGATGATTTCACATTAGAAATTAAAGACAATAGTAATAATACTGTATTTACTTATACGCATCAAGGAAGTGTTAATACATCAGTTAATATTCCGGTAACGGGGAATGGTCGTTATGTTAAAATCAGTTTATCAGGTTCCGGAAGAACATTGAGTTTAGCTGAAGTTCAAGTTTTTTCTACAGGTTGTGGAGATTATGATAGTGATGGCATTGCAGATTATTTAGATATAGATAGTGATAACGATGGTTGTCCAGATGCACTTGAAGGTGGAGCTAATTTTGACTTTTCACAAATCCAAAATGATAGCACCTTGATTGGGAGTATAAATTCAGACGGTATCCCAACAATTGCAAATGGCGGACAAGGAGTTGGTACAAGTCAAAATAATGCACAACAGAGTTTAGCTTGTATTTGTGTTCCAGCAAACCTTGATACGACCATTATTAATTTAACAACCTGTGATGCGAATTTAGCAGGAACGGTCAACCAAACGTTGACGAATCAAGCTGGTTGTGATAGTTTGGTGATTACCAACACAACATTTAACGGTGGGCCCAATACGACCATTATTAATTTAACAACCTGTGATGCGAGTTTAGCAGGAACGGTCAATCAAACGTTGACGAATCAAGCTGGTTGTGATAGTTTAATCATTACCAATACAACATTTAACGGTGGGCCAAGTACGACAAACTTAACCGTAATGACTTGCGATCCGAATGCGGCAGGCGTAATTACACAAGATTTAACAGCAGCAAATGGCTGCGATAGTACTGTAATTACTACAACTGTATTTAACGGTGGGCCCAATACGACCATTATTAATTTAACAACCTGTGATGCGAATTTAGCAGGAACGGTCAACCAAACGTTGACGAATCAAGCTGGTTGTGATAGTTTAATTATTACCAACACAACATTTAATGGTGGGTCGGATACGACTACACTTAATTTGATAACCTGTGATGTGAATTTAGCAGGTACAACGAC
>Ga0222647_1000524_pt1 | contig 15912 bp, 8 predicted proteins | sample AntAcemetagen333_FD_179864 | JGI IMG/M metagenome (GOLD analysis project Ga0222647, IMG submission 179864) | Saline water microbial communities from Ace Lake, Antarctica - #333 | ecosystem: Environmental > Aquatic > Non-marine Saline and Alkaline > Saline | place: Antarctica: Ace Lake | collected...
TTTTTTTTAGCGAACTGATCTCGTAAATATAGGTGTCAAATTTATCTTCTAAGTGCGCCTGCATCGCTGCTTGGTCAGGTAAATCCGCACATAAATCATCCGGGCAGGCCGCATACAATTTACTGATATAGCCTTGTAGCCAAACCTGAGAGACTTCCAGTGCGCGGGCTATTCCCGCCAAGGATATTCTCTCCAATAATAGCTTAGCTACCAAGGCTTTCTGCTGCTGGGTAATCACCTTTTTTTCAGCATGAAGAACAAACTGACGACCGCATTTTTTGCATAAGTGGTGCTGCTTTCCGTTGTGTATGTGACCATTCAATTTGATAGAATCACTTTGGCAGCTAGGACATACAATCATAAGAAAGTACTGATTTTAAACGCTTATCCCTTTTTATTTTTTTGATAAGTAGACATTATCACGAATTTTAGTTCATTGCCTAAATTTAGGCTGCCGGGCTTTAGATTTGTTGCGATGAAACAAATATATCCAAAACACCGTGCAGCCTTACCTAAATTTAGGGCATTGACGAGTGTAAACCAATTTTGTTACGGGCGTTTGCTTGAAGTTTTTGACAGACACGTAATTTCGTATTTATCTCAATACACTTTGAAAGGCAAACAGCGTTTGATTCCGAGTTTCAAAGAACCGAAAAACAGTAGCCTTTATGGCAGTATCTCCAAGTTGGATTTTATGTTACTTTACTTGAAAGAAAACCCTACTCAGAGCTACCACGGTTGTCTTTTTGAACTTTCGCAGTCCAAGGTTAGCGAGTGGTTCAGTCTAGTGCTGCCCCTTTTGGCAGCAACTTTACAGGAACTGAAGTTGCTGGCAGCCAGCGGCGAGGTTTTCGGGTTCAGGGCTTCGGAAGATGCCGGTTATCTGGTAGGGGACGTTGTTGAACGCCTCATGCCACGTTTGGCGTGTAAAAAGGCTCAGAAAGAAGCGTATAGCGGAAAAAAGAAACTGCATACCAATACGAACTTTGCCATTTCAAGACCTGATGGGTACGTACTTTTTCTGAGCGAAACGTATCAGGGTTCAGTCCATGACAAGAGCATCTGGAACGAGCTTCAGATCAACATCGAAGAACATAGCTTATTGCTCGATTCGGGCTTTGAAGGGGCTGATAAGCAGTGCCCCACCGGTATAACACCGTTCAAAAAACCAAAAGGAAAAGAGCTGTCTGAATCAAAAAAAAACGTTAATACAGGTATCAGTAAAAAAAGGGCAATCATCGAAAATGTATTCGAGATGATAAAAAGACTAAGGATGATACGTGATAAAATCAGAATAAAAGGCTTCGATAAAAGACATCTGGTCATGAGGATTGCAACAGGAATACACAACCTCCGAATCAGGTATAAAACAGCTATCTAAAAAAATTCGTGATAATGTTTATTATTAATAAACCTTTTTTATCAGTTTGAAATACTGCGGAGCAATTCAAAAAAGTAGAAGAAGTAACATATAATGACGCAATGAACTACCAATAAATAAAAAAAGTCCAAGCCTTTCGACCTGGACTATTCAATTTTCAAAAAACCAATCTTACTTACAGTTTCTTCAATATCAAGCCTCGAAACTCCACTTTCATCGGTGGGCCGACATGAACCTGGACGCCAAGTAAACCTGACTTCATTCGATTTTTGGGATCCTCGTCATGGACTTCACTCATCAGGATTCCATTGACATAGTGCTGCATTACATTTCCTTTTACAATCAGGTGGACGGTATTCCAGTCTTCTTTCTTGATCTTGGATCCCAATTCAGCTCGGTCCCCCAGTTCCTTTTCCAGATTCAAACCTTTCCAAGCATTACGCTCTACAAAATCACGGAGATTTGGCATATCATCTGGCTGAGAAGTAATTCGTGTTTGCTGACCTCGATAGGCTAGCGTGGCTCGCTTTCGCTCCTCGTAGTTCTGCCCGGTATAGGTGTTTTTACCATCGATATCTGCTTGGTAACCCCGAAGTGCAAAAGGGACTTCAGCCACCCGATCGCTTCGGTAATTTATTCCCGAATTACCTGATTCTGAAATTCGAAATTCTCCTTTCAGTTCAAAATCTACTACTTCCCCATCGGTCCAGATCAGGAAGGTATTGGCTTTTAATAGCGTCTCAGGAGTAATAATCCCTACGATTGATCCGTCTTTTACCGACCAGTAAGTTGGATCTCCCTCCCATCCATTCAGCGTTTTGCCATCAAAAATGGGTTTAAAATCATTTTGAATGGATTCAAACTGAGAACTAACAACTGCCTGATCGCTAATTTCATTAGGAGGGAATACGGATTCAATTCCGTAATAGCCAAGAACCATTACTGCCGCAGCTGCCTCAAGAAGTAGATAGTTCTTTAAAAATTGGAATTTCATTTCAAGGCGGTTGCTTTATTCTGATAGACCTCATGATTAGGATTTCCCCCGGAGATCAAATAAGCCATCAAATCCTTCAATTCCTCATCATTGAGTCGATTGATCATTCCAGGAAGCATAGTGGACACCTCAGAAGCTTTGGTACTCTTCACTTCAGCTTTTGCGACTGTCCGGATTACCTGTGGTGCAAATGGGTTTTGTGACACATAGTAATTGGAATTATCTTCATTGGTCAATCGACCGACTACTGAGCCTCCGGTTTTTAACTCTAGGATAGTGGCCTCGTATTGTTCGGAGATCTCATCACTAGGATTGATAGTGGCATTCAAGATATCTTTAGGAGAGTACCTTGTTCCCAACTGACTCAGATCAGGACCGATCACTCCACCTTCTCCTTGCATTGCATGGCAAGACTGACAAAGTGTAGCTACGTACATGGCTTTTCCTCTTGCCAAGTCTCGGCCATTGAGGACTTCCACAACTGGCAAGGCCTCCTCCACAGTCCATCTTTTCCCTGGACCTTCTGGCTGAATATTGGTTTCTGCAAGATCATTGCCATTGCTCGTCAACATCGCAGCCCCGGAGAGTTCATTGTATCTTTCAAAATCAGCTTTGGCAACATGAGTCAATGCCATTTTTCGAGCTCGATCAATAAAGCCTACATAGCTTCGACCTCCTTTGTATTTGAAGGCATCCTGAATCCAAGTAAAGTATTTGTCATGCAATTCTGGCGTCCAGCCCGCTTCAGCTCCACCCAATACTGTGGCCAAATAGGTCTGCTGTGCTGGCGGCACATTGGCAAGCATATTCGCAATGTCCAATCCGTACTGAGGATTTCGCATGATAAGATCCGAGGAAGAGGTGAAAGTCTTCTGATAGTCAGGATCATCTTTTGCATTTTCAAGCAAAGCCAGTGTCTTCGATACTCCATCAGGAGCATCCAGGTAAACCAACAGTTTGCTCAGCTCACGATCTAAATTGTTATTGTTTGCAGGAAACTTACCATCCAAATAAGCCACCAGTTGCTCTTTCACTGTTGCGGCTGGTTCACCTTGACGGTACAGAATCAATTCAAAAGCCCGAAGTAAATCCTGCTTCTCTTTTTCTTTCAATTTGGAATAATCAATTCCCATTAGTACTTGAACCATCGGAGTTCCTGCTCCTTTTTCGGTATGTCTTGCCATGGCAATCATAGCCTGAGTAAGTTTTACAGGATTTTGCTCTTCGAGGGCTTTTACTTTCCAAGAATCAATTGGCTGATGCTCCAAAGCTATCCGAGCAGCATACTGGACAAATCGATCAGTATGATCCAAATTAGCCCAAGCTTTTTCCAAACCTTCTGAAGTAGCTCCGACCTTATGGAATTCCTCTAATTCTCTTCTCAGCTTATTTTCGGCAGGCAAATCAGCCACTTGAAGTGGTTTGATATTTTTGTCTATCGCTCCATCGTAATACACTCTATAGAGATCCGACTCCAATCTTCGACCACCTGTCATGAAATACATCGCCCCATCGGGACCAATGGTTCCGTCTGTCAATGCAAGTGGAGAACCAGAAATAAATTCTTCTGCGGTAGCTTCATAGGTCGCTCCATTTGGCTTCAACTCGAAGGCATAAATAATTCCAAAACTCCAATCGAAGGCATAAAGTGCTTTTTGATATTTCTCAGGGAAATTCGCTCCGGTACCAAACATGACGTTTGTAGGGGAACCCTGACCGATATTGATAGTAGCAGGAAGATTGTCAGGATAAAGCGGTGACCATTTTTGGTTTCCTGTTCTCCAGCCATATTCTGATCCACTGGTCACATGACAGATTCGGGTAGGTCTGTACCAAGGCATTCCAAAGTCCCACTCCATATCTGAATCATAGGTAAATAAGTCTCCTGCCTCATTAAATGCGATATCGAAAGGATTTCTGTAGCCTGCGGAAATCAACTCAAAGTAAGATCCATCAGGTGAGAAATTGGCTACCCAACCTCCTGGAGCCATTCTTGAGTTCGCATGTCCACGAGGATCTTTGATCTCTGGAAACAAGTTGTCTTCAGTCCAAACCCGAGGCAATCGATAGGCATCCATAGCTGGAACATCCACGTGATTTCCTGCTACCATATACAAGGACTTTCCATCAGGAGAAAGTTTAATGCTATGCGGCCCATGCTCTCCTGGTTGGCCAGTAAAAAGCTTAACCGTAGTTACAGTTTCGTACTGGTCATCACCATCCAGATCCTGAATTCGATAGAGGCCGGTGCTTTCCTTGAACGTCTCATTTCCATTGTGATTCACCATCACGTAGATACTATTGAATGCATAAAGCAATCCTTGCGCGTAGCCCATTCCCACTTGCGGTTCGGCCACATCACCGATAATTAACTTTTCGATTTTGGGTGCCAAAGAATCCGATCCGATCGCTGGAATCTCCAGTCGGTAGAGAAAGCCATATTGATCCGCCGTGATCAGGCGGTTTTTATCGTCAAAAGTCATTGCTACCCAAGAGCCTTGATCTAAATCTCCTGGACTATAAATATGCTCAGCTTTGAATCCGTCTGGAAGCTTGAGTTTGGCAACCTTCGGATCGAGCGGTGCTTCTTCTTTTTTGGCACAGGAAACCGCAACGGTGAGCACCACAGCACTCAGGAAAAGGGTTTTAAGAAAAGATTTGATGATCATATACAATTGGGTTATTGGATTTCGGTAAAAGAGTTGATGGACATTAAGATAACAATTTATCATTCACCTAGTAAGCGATTTACTACAAGCGGGATGAAAAACTATCCTGCCATCACATGCTTAATGAAGATAACCCAACCACTTTCAGGGATAATATCACTGAAATGGCTGGGCTATCTGATTAAGAAAACCAACTTAGAAATAAGGACTCAAGTCAGATTCTGCTGCCGGATAAGCATAGAACTTCTTGATATTTGTAAATGCGTTACTTCTTGGAACTGCACCTGCAATAGGTGGATAATAGTAGGCCAACGGATTAGCTATCACTCGCTGACCATAAGGAACGATAATTTCCTGAACTCGGTCAGTTCTAGTAATATCAAACCAACGCTTATTTTCGAAGGCTAATTCTACTCTTCGCTCCTTAAAAATCGCCTCTCGAACTGCCACTTGACCAGCTTCGGTGGTGTTTGCCAGTCCAGCTCGCTGTCTGATTTGATTCAAATACCCAATCGCTTCTCCAGTTTTCCCTTGCTCATTTAATACTTCTGCCATGAACAAGAGCACTTCTGCATGGCGATAGACCACCCAGTTGGTGCCTGTATTATTATGCTGCGAATGTTGCTTTGCATGCTTTTTAATGTAGGGGTAATTTTTTTCCGCTCTGAAACTACCTGCAAGAAATACATTTCCGATTGAGGCATCTTTTCTTAAGTCGCCTGGCTCATAAGCAGCAATAATATCTGGAGTAGGAATATTATTTCCCTCTCCATCAATATTCTGAGGATTGCTTGTACCCATAATCGGTTGCAATTCTGAGGCACTGATCGGTCTTGGCATAAATTGGTAGATAAAACTTCCGTTCAGACCTGCTGCTCCTTCTAGAAACTGCACTTCAAAAACAGACTCTGCATTGTTTTTATTAGCTGTGTTTCCAGGAAAAGCCATTTCATAACTTGCCATCAATTGATAGCCGTGGGTCAATACGGGAGTTAAAATCTGCTCCGCTTCAGGCCACTTCTTCTGGTTCATGTACACATTAGCAAGTAATGTTCTAGCTGCTCCTTCAGTAACCCGACCTGGAACTTGCTGCGCCTTCTTTGGCAAAAGCGGAACTGCTGCTTGCAAATCAGAGATGATTTGATTGTAAACCTCCACTTCGGTAGCTAATGGTAAGGCTGCTTCAGCTCTCACAGAAACTGGAGTCAAATGAAGTGGAACACTTCCAAAATAACGCGCCAACTCAAAATAGGCGTATGCTCTAAGGAAAAGTGCTTGACCTTTCACATTTGCCTTGGCAGCTGCATCAAAGTCAACATCATCGATCAAAGCTAATATTTGATTAGTTCGAGCAATGATCAGGTAATCCTGTCTCCATTGATTCAATACGTGAGTATTAGCGGTAGTTCCATTGGATTCCGGAACCGAGAAATCAGCTAAATCCTCTTGATTATCTGTCGCACCAAAAAGGATATTTCGAGCATAATAGGTATTATCCGAGTGCATCTCAGAAAGCAACCAAGCACGGTCATTTATGATGGTTCGTAGTGGGACATAAGCCGCATTTACTGCTTGCTCAAAGTCAGTTTGATTTTTAAAGAAGGTGGCCGAACTCAGTTGAGTCTCTGGCACTACCGTAAGAAAGTCTTCGCAGCCAGTTAGTGCAAAAGCTGTCACTAATATGGCTAGGATATATTTTTTCATATTTTTTTCGTTTGTAGATGAATAAATAAGGTGGATTCTTTCCTATTAGAAAGTAATATTGACACCAAAAGTGATTGTGCGTGGGATTGGATATCCTGCCAAATCCACACCTGGACTTAAGTTACCACCGTCTCCTTGACCATTATTTTGCATACTAACTTCAGGATTTGATCCTCCCCAATAGTCTGTGAAGACCCAAACATTCTGTGCAGAACCATAGACTCTAGCTGATTTTATAGCTTTTGGCAAATTCTTGAATGTATAACCTATCGTGATATTACGAATGGTGAAATAAGATGCATCCCAAACAAAATTGCTATTTGGCCAATCACGCTCGATTCCTGTCACGTTTCCTCCACCTACTGTAGTTCCAAAGATTCCAGCTCCAGGATTCTCAGGAGACCTAAATCTATCTTGTACTCTAGACACCATATTGAATACCCCATCCAAATTAGCAGTAGAAAAAAGATGTCGCATATAAACCTGATTCCCTTGAGAACCTGAAGCTGTAATACTTCCATCCCAGTTTTTCCAAGCAAAATTATTGATGATACCGTAGGTGAAATCCGGGAATGGATTACCGATGATGGTTCGATCATCATTATCTCCACCAAACGTAATCACGCCATCTCCATTAATATCTTCTAATTTGATACTTCCCACAGTTGATCTTCCAGGTATTTTAGGAGAATTCGCCAAGTCTTCTGCATTTGCATAGTTGCCTAACTTATTTAATCCATAGAATTGACCAAAGGGCTTACCAACTTGTGTGATATGCTGGCTTCCGTAAACTCGATCGATCCCATCAGCAAGCTCAATCACTTCATTTCTATTAAATGAAATATTTGCATTGGTGGTCCATCTAAAAGAACCCGTTGTATTTACTGAGGTAAGTGAAAACTCATGTCCCCAAAACTTAATCTCGCCGATATTATCATTGAAATTGGTAAAGCCTGATTCCTGAGGAATCTGTACTGCGTAGAGTAAGTTTGTGGTGTTTTTGGTATAAAAGTCATACACAAAAGTGATTCGATCTTCCCATAACCCGAGATCTAAACCAATATCAAACTGTGTGGTGGTTTCCCAACCCAAGTTTGAATTGTTCAAGGATGTTACACCTGCTCCAGGGAAAACCGTATTTCCAAAAGCTGCATTGATCGTATTATTGACCAAGGCATACTGGGTATAATTACCAATGTTATTGTTACCAGTCACACCATAACTTGCTCGCAACTTGGTGAAAGAAACAGCCGAACTGGTATTTAGAAATCCTTCATCCGAAAGCACCCAACCTACTGAAGTGGATGGAAAAACCCCCCAACGGTTATCTGCTCCGAAACGAGAGGATCCATCACCTCTAATAGATGCAGTAAATAGATATTTACTTTTATAATTATATGTCAAACGAGAAAAAACTGAGGTAAGAGACCATTCATCTACGTCTGAAAACGATCCACCTCGGTTGATGTTGATTGCACCTTGGATAGTTGGAAGTCGATCATCAGCATAGGTATCAGCTGCAACTCTAGTTCGATCACTTCTGAATTTCTGATTTGAAAAACCTAACAAAGCCTCAAAATTATGATCACCTATGCTCTTTCCGTATGTTGCTATATTTTCATTCAACCAAGATAAATTCTGGAATTCATCACGGATCGAAGATGCAACTGTTGGGATCGCTACGTTGATCCTATTCGTTGCAGTTGATGGATTGAAGAAAAAGTAATTGGAGTTTCTAATCTCAGTATTGAAAGTAGACTTTAAGGATAGCCCTTTAATAGGCTTCCACTCTACGTATGTATTTGCCAAAAGATTAATCACTTTGGTCTCATTGGTGATTTCTTCAGCAGATCTTAGCCAGTTTGGATAGGCGAAAATATTTCCAGTATTGGAAGGGAAACGATTGAAAGAAGTCAAATCACCATTTTCTTCATAAATCGGCATCACCGGCCAAGTGTGTAAGGCATTAAATAAAATACCAGTTCCACGAGAACCATCTGTCTGTGGTGTGTTATCGACCACATAGCTTGGAGCCACATTTACTCCGATATTCACTTTATCCGAAACAGTATAATCAGTATTCATTCGAAGCGAGAATCGCTCGTAATCAGTATTTCTAACAACCCCTTTTTGGTCAAAGAATCCTAGTATAATAGCAGTGTTCACTCGCTCCTTATTGGAAGTGACGGTCAAATTATAAGATGTAATTGGTGCAGTTTCCAGCATAGCGCCATACCAATCGTTGTTTTTACCGCGGTAATCTGCTGGATTTTGAAAAATAGCCGGAACAGTCTGACCTGCATCTGTGTAATACTCTTTCTTAAACTGGGCAAATTCTTCAGCATTCAGCATTTCCAATCTACCTTGTTCAGGAACGTTCTGCCAACCTGTAAAAACATTAAGGTTTACATTAGTCTGACCTTTAGTACCCTTTTTAGTAGTAATCAAAACTACCCCATTTGCAGCACGGGAACCATAAAGTGAGGTCGAAGCCGCATCTTTCAAGATTGAAATTTCTTGGATTTCATCAGGATTTATCGCGTTGATATCTCCCGTGATTGGAAATCCATCTACTACATAAAGTGGTTCACTACCCCCTGATACAGAAAGCTGACCCCTGATCCTGACATTCATACCTTGACCAGGCTTTCCAGTCGTTTGGTTGATCTGAACTCCCGCTAGTCGCCCTTGCAGTTTCTGAGCAATGGATGAAACAGGCAAATCTGCAAGTTCTTTGGCGCCGACAGATTGGATTGCTCCCGTTACTTCTTTCTTGATTTGACTACCGTATCCTACCACAACCACTTCAGAAAGATCCGAGGTGGACAAGTCCAATGAAATGTTAAAATTGGTTTGTCCCCCTGCTATTGTAATTTCTTTGGTGGTGTATCCAATAAAACTCACCACCAGAATGTCTCCTGATGCAGCATTGATTGAAAAAGTACCATCAATATCGGTAATTGTACCCCTTTGGGTTCCTTTGACCTGAACCAATGCCCCAGGCACTGGCTCTTCCTCAGACATCACCGTACCTGTTATTAGTTGGCTCTGCCCAAAACTCGTGACGCTTATGCTAAACATAAGAAATAACAACCCGATGTAGCGGATAGTTACTTTAGATAGATAGTTGTTTCTCATAATTCGGGGTTTAATTGTTATACAAAACGTTATACAATTAGCCCAAAAACTACTCGAGTCCTATCCTGCACAATCCTGCAAAAAGAATTATAAATCAGATATTTACAGCAGGATAGTACAGGATGGGAGAGTTATTTTAAAAAGGAAATTAACTCTCCCTATTTATTATATACATTACAGCACAGGGCAGGATAGCAATAGAGATATGATTTATTATATAAAAATTAAATAATAAAATTAGCGCTGTAAAAAACTGATGCTAGCAATCAATCATCCTAGTCAGCAAATGGAAAAATCCAGCGGTTAAACCATTTTAGATTTTCAAATTTTCTTCAAGAATTCCCAGAAGGTGAAATTTTTCTTTCGATTCATCTAAAAAAAATAAAACCAACTCCACATAGATTTGATGAAAAGAGGGCCAAAAAATCTCCTTGATTAAATTTAATCAAAAATCAACTTTTAGCTAACAACCCAAACTCCGCCTTGCCGTGACCATCAGGAGTTGTATAAAACGGTCGCTGCTCAATTTCATAATTCAGTTCTGGAGGGATGCCCAGTGCATGGTAAATAGTCTGGTGAATACTATCAATTTTGATTGGATTTTCGATGGTCTTACAAGGACGCTCGTCAGCCGTTTTACCAAATACATGTCCACGCTTGATCCCCCCGCCAAACATCAGGATTGAGCAACCATCAGTAAAGTGACGGTGCATTCCGTAGTTTTTCATATCATCTATTATATCAGGAACTTCTACTTGATCTTTAACTTTTAGGCCTGGGCGTCCTTCTGTCATCATATCTCGGCTGAATTCACTTGCCAAAATTACCATCGTCCGATCTAGTTTACCACTTTGATCTAGGTCCTTGATCAATTGAGCAACCGGCCCATCAATCATTTTTTTCATATCCTTGAGTCGGGTATGACCATTATCATGCGTATCCCATCCAAAAAATGGTTCATATTCCGTGGTCACAGTGATGTATCTGGCGCCTTGATCGACCAGTCTTTTGGCTAATAGGCATCCCAATCCAAACTTCCCGTTGTTATACTTATCGTAGCTTTCTTTTGGTTCTTGACTGAGATCAAATGCTTTGGCCTCGGGAGAGTTGAGCAGAATATATGCCTGCTCCATAGAGCGCTTGAGCGATTCTCTTTGATAATCCGAACCAAAATCATTCATTGGACCAGCGGACATCAATTCTTCGTAGAGTTTGTTTCGGCTTTCAAATCGCTTGGTATCCATTCCCACAGGAGGTCTTACAGCATCCAACCCAGCCGTGGGATCTGGAATTAAAAAGGGGCCAAATTCTGATCCCAAAAATCCAGCACTGTGAAAGGCTTTCAATTCTTCGCCTTCACCTACCGAGAATCGCTGACCGATATTGATGAAGGGAGGGATTACCGAATTTAGAGCACCTTTTTCTTTTGCAATCCAGCTTCCCAGATGTGGCACGACCACTGACTGGGGAGGTTCGTAGCAAGTATGGAAATGGTATTGATGGCGAGTATGCAAAATATGGCCTAAATCAGCCGCTTGATACGATCGAATCAAAGTGCCTTTATCCATCACAGAGGCGATATTTTCCAAACCTTCGGAAAAAAAGATATCATCCAGTTTGGTCGGGATAGTTGGGAACGTGCTCAATACTTCCTTTGCCTCCATTCCTTTTCTGAAAGGGGTATATTTTTTGGGATCAAAAGTCTCCGTATGAGCCATGCCTCCAGCCATGAAAAGTAAAATTACCGAGTCGGCAGTACTTGGAATTCTGCTTTCGCAAGAGGAAAGTAACCCTGCCAGCGGGCTGCCCATACCCAAAGTGGCTAAGGTAGCCGCACTGGTTTTTTTAAGAAAATCTCTTCGACTGTTGGATTCGTTCATGGCTTAATAGATCATTTGGAACTCAGGTAAAAGGAAAATAGACCAAAGCAAGTCTTGGGTTTTTGTGGCTTCAGTTTTTCCAGAATAAAGACGATTGGCTACCGCTAATTCTTCTGGGCTAGGGGCTCTCAATAGCGCTTGAGTGAATAATTTTAAAGTCAGCTCGTTGGGGTCGGAATAATTTAAAACCCAGCGTGCTCCTCCTTTTTCTAAAGCACTATTCAGCTTTGTGCCATTTGTCAGTTCCAAAGCTTGAAGTAAACTCGCTTGAGAATCTCTGCTGGTAGAAACTATTTCACGATTTGGCCTTCCAAGCGAAGTCAGAAAGGGGTTGTTAGCGACAAGAGAAGCTCGGGCAAATTCGGCTTGATTTCCTAACTCAGGAATCAATTCATAAGGTCTAAATCTAACCTCCGCCGAATCGAAAAGTGGCGATGCCAAATGACTCACTGCATCGGAAAATTGCTCTGCAGTCATTCGTCTTCGAATCAGTCCCTGAAATTTGAAGTCGCTTGCCAAAAGCAAATCAGGCGAAGCAATTGGAATAGATTCACTCTGGTAGATTTTGGACGAAGTGATTTGATAGATTAACCGCTTGATATCGTAACCATTTTCCACAAAATCCACTGCCAGCCAATCCAATAAATCCTGACTCCAAGGAAGATTATCCATTTCATCTACAGGTTCTACGATTCCCCGACCCATCATTTGCTTCCAAACTCGATTCACGATCGTGCGGTACATTCTTCCATTGGAAGGCTGAACCAGTTTATCAGCTAATTGAAGAAGCTTTTGTGCTTTGGAAGCAGCACTGTCAATGTTACCAAGCTCTTCCCAAAGAATCTCAGTTTTAGCGAACTTCCCAGTTGGGATTTCACATCGACTGATTTCCAAAGTGGAGTCCGCAAAAACATTTGCAAAGGCATAGGCCTCTTCCAGTTTCCAATCACTTATAAAGCTGTCATGACAGGAAGCACATTTGAGATTAAGTCCCAAGATCACCTGACCCACATTTTGAGCCGCTTGCATTTCAGTTCGCTGGCTTGCATTGACAGTGCCTCTCCAGCGGATTCCTTCAATAAAGCCTTTCGATTTTTCAGTCGGGTTGAGGAGTTCTTTTACAAATAGATCGTAGGCCTTGTTATCTCTGATGGAGGTATAGAGCCAGCCCGTAATCGCAAACCGACCTCTGGTAATGTATCCCGTTCCGGTGTAATCATTTCTCAAGATATCATTCCAGAAAGTCATCCAATGCTGCGTGTAGTCCTCTTTTTGATCCAACAACTGCTGTGCAATGAGTTGCCTTTTTTGTGGATTGGGATCATCTTGGAAACCTTGTAAATCTTCTGGACTTGGCAAAAGCCCAATGACATCCAGATAGATTCTTCTAAGGAAAGTCCGATCATCGACCGCAGCATTCCAATTGATTTCATTTGCCTGGAAATACTGATCCACCCAACGATCAATCGGATTTTCCAATCCAGCCTTAGCAGCTGGGAGACTAGGTCTTCTTGGAGCTAAATCAGCTACTCGGTAAAGTGACTGTTGGGAGACACCTTCGGGCCAGGGCGCACCTTTTTCAATCCAAAGTGTAAGAAGTGCAATTTCTTCTTTTGAAAGCAATTTACCTTTGGAGGGCATCGCATCTTTATGGTTCTTGGAGAGGGAAACTCGCCGAATCAATTCACTCTGAGAAGGGTTTCCAGGAGAAATAACTGGACCATTCTCTCCACCTTGAAAGATGTATTCTTTCTCATCGAGTCTGAGTTCCCCTTCGATTTTTGAACCTGAATGACATTTATAGCAATTGTGGGCCAGCACAGATCGAACGTTTGTCACCAAAAGCATCTCCTGATTTTCTGAAAGATCAGAAGTAAACTCGGCAAGGTTGACTGTTAAAGATTCGGGTGCTTCGAAGTCTTCATTCCAAGGGAGCATATCGGTGAGAAATTCCTCTCCATGTGTCAATGAGGCTCCGAAGTGTCCGGTAACCGACACCCCCAAGCATGCGATTAACAACGAAGTGCGAAAAAGTTTGATCTGATTAGGAAGCGGATTTTTACTGACTTTGTAGAGGAAGAAAAGAACAAATAAACTCAAAACTGCCGTAGCTATTCCTACCTGCTGATGCAAGTCCAGGAGTTCACCTTGGACGCCATCCGAGTTTGCCAGCAACCATCCAAACATCGCCGCAATTACCGCGCTGACTGCTCCAATCAGGACAAGGATCTGAATCCCTGGACGGAATTTAGAGTTGTACTTGCGAATAGTAACTAATTCCAGTGCTCCCGCAAAAATCAGCAAGGCAATCGGGAAATGAACAATCAACGGATGAAGTCTTCCAAAGAATTGCCAAAGCCAAAAGTCAGAGATGGTCTGTGGAGAAACTTGGGCAAATGATGAATAAAATGGAATCACGAAAAAGAGTGAAGTGATCAGCACCTTTCCCAAAAAAGAATAATTACCCTTACTGCTCGGCATTGATTTCATTTTTAAAGCCATCTAGTTATTCTGATTTTTATAAAAATTTGATTGTCTAGCTATTTCCCTTTAAATCAGTCTTTTAATTTAAAACTTTTAACTGGAAAATAAATGGATAATCAAATCTTTGGGTAGTACTTATGACGAATCAATAACCGGGGTTTTGTGTAGTTGCAGGATTGATCCGGATTTGATCTGCAGGGATTGGAAAGAGAACTTGGTATTCCTCAAAAGTGTAATCTTCTTGGGAGAAAGGTATACCGCCCCGACTGGTTGTGGGATCTTCTCGCTCTTTTTTGCCATACGCATTCAATAAATTTTTTATTTCAGAGGCACTCAACGTTCTCTTCAAGTCAAACCATCGGTGGTTTTCAAATGCAAGTTCAATTCTTCTTTCTTTTAGAACTGCAATTCTAAACTGACTTTTATCCAAACCATTTAGCGGAGCGAGTGTCGCCCTCACGCGTACCGAATTCAGGTACTCATACGCTTCTGATGTAGGACCACTTGTCTCGTTGATTGCCTCAGAAAGCATTAGCAGTACATCAGAATATCTGATGATTGGCCAATTATCATTAGTTACACCACGGATGGAATGTGGATTGTTATATTTATTTATGAAAGGCACTGGTACCAATTGTCCACTATTATTGGTATATCCTTCTTTAAGAGATACTGACTTACGATCATCTCCAGCTTCGTAAAGGGATATGATTTCTTTTGACGGGATATTCCACCCGCCTCCGTCTTGCCCAGGGAATTTAATTACCGCCCCTTGTGAAGCGAGAGGAGCAAAGGTGTAGATGAAAGAACTGTTGACTCCGAACAAGTTTTCCCCTTGATATTGAACATCCCAAATTGATTCTTTATGATTTTTATTTTCAGGTTTGAATACGTCAGCGTAGTTAGGGAGTAGACCATATCCAAGAGTAAGGACTTGTTTTAATGAAGTAACTGCCTCGGCGTATTCTTTACGATCTAGTCTCACTCTTCCATGCATAGCTAATGCGACTCCTTTGGTTATTCTTCCAACTTCGTTCGCTGAGTAATTGACTGGAAGTAAATTTATCGCATCACTTAGATCAGCTAGAACCAAACTATAAACTGCTTCTGAAGGACTTCGCTGTAATTGAAATGCATCAGCAGGTGTATTTATAGGTTCAGTTACAATAATGACATCCCCAAATAACCTCACCAGATCAAAGTATAAATAGGCTCTAATTACTTTTAATTCACCTTCTGACCGATCTTTGATGACTTGGCTGGCAGTGGAGGTTTTCAGCTTCTCCAAAGTGGTATTAATGTTTACCAAATGTTATACGTATTATTATAAAGCGAGGCAAAATTTGGTGTTCCTGCGTTGTATTGCCAGTATTCAATAGCCTCCAATGCAGGGCCCTGCCCTCGATTTCCAACATTGAAGTGTAAGGATGTATTATCGGTTATGAATTCAGTGAATTGCCAGTGATTATTAAAGTAACCTCTTAGCATTCCATAAATACCTGTTACGGCTTGCGTTACTTCCCGGTCTGTTCCATAGAATGTGTCTGAAACCAAAGCCGTAGGGTCAGTCTTGTCAAGGAAATCCTCTGCACAAGAACCAAGACCAACAGCTACAATAAATATCTGAAAATATATAAGTAATGCGAATCAAGGGTCTAAACT
>Ga0222647_1000526_pt1 | contig 15850 bp, 15 predicted proteins | sample AntAcemetagen333_FD_179864 | JGI IMG/M metagenome (GOLD analysis project Ga0222647, IMG submission 179864) | Saline water microbial communities from Ace Lake, Antarctica - #333 | ecosystem: Environmental > Aquatic > Non-marine Saline and Alkaline > Saline | place: Antarctica: Ace Lake...
AATTTCTGCAAAATTCGAATAAATTGAGATTTTCGTAACGGCTGTCTTTAGCTGCCGCAAGGATTTTGAGACTTTTCGGAAGCTAAAGTAGCCGCTACGTGCAGAAATTGTCAAAGAGCCATTTTTAATATCAATAAAGGTTATGTACGAAAAAATCAGACCGTGCGTACATACGTGCGAGGGTGCGATTATGAAAACAAGAATTTTTTTATTAAATCGGGTGATGGACATTCAAAAAATAATAAAAGATAATAGTAGATTTTTAGCAATAACAACTTTAAACCTTTCAGAGTTTGAAGAGCTTTTAATACCTTTTTCTGAAAGATGGCGAAAATATATTAAACACCGTGATTTTCGAGGAAAACGTAGAAAAAAACCGCTTATGCCTCGTCAAATAAAAACAGCAACGACACATTTTCGTAAGGATGAAGAACGTTTATTCTTCATCCTATACTTTTTCAAAAATAAGCATTTACAACAATCTTTAAGTGCTCAATTTGATATTAATCAAGGACAAATCAGTCGTTGGATTCATGTACTTATGCCGATATTAGAGCAAACTATTATTGACTTGCATTTACAACCTGCTCGAACAATGGACGAGCTGATAAAACTATTTCGCTTACGTCAAGAAAAAAATACAAAAAGTCAATGCGGTTCTGCGGAAAGTTTACACTTAGATGTTACAGAACGTCGTATTGGACGCAGTTGTGACTATGAAACACAAGCGAAGGATTATAGCGGTAAGCAAGGAACTCACACCATAAAAAATTCGGTTATCAACGATGAATGGCAATTTATTCACTTTGCCGGTCAGACTTTTAGAGGTGCTATTCATGATAAAAAAATGGCAACAATAGAACTTCCCAATTTAAGTGCGTTGAGTAATTGGAATCTCTTTTTCTCCAAAGATAAAGCGTACCAAAAATATGAGCCTGAAGGTGTTCAATATCTCGCACCATTTAAGGCAACTCGAAATAATCCTTTAAACGATGTACAAATAAAATTTAATGCTTTGATAAGTTCTATTCGTATCGTTAGTAAACATGCTATTGGCGGCATAAAAAGGTGTCGAATTAACAAAGATAAATTGAGATATTTTGAAGCTACTTTTAGAGACAAAATATTCAGTATCAGTTGTGGTTTACACAATTTGAGAATCACTCGACGGAAAATAGATTACTTGAATAGTGCCATGCGTACACGTGCACGCACCAATTTAAATTTTTCTCACACATAACCTTTAATTAAATTTTGGAGTTTTTAGAAAAAGTACTAACTTTCAAAATTAAATTTTCAATAACACTTAAATTATAAATTATGGCTATTAACCTACAAAAAGGAGAACGGATAAGCATTGGCTTAAATAAAGTAATAGTTGGATTAGGATGGGATCCAAATGAAAGTACTGGATTCGGTTTTGACTTAGATGCCTCAGCTTTTATGATTGACGCTGATAGAAAAATTATCGGTAAAGAGTATTTTGTATTTTATGGTAATTTAGTTTCTCCAGATGGTGCTTTGGAACATACAGGTGATGATCCTGATGGTACGTCAAGTGATGGTGATGATGATGAAGCAATCATTATTAACTTAGCCAATGTAAATGAACGGGTTGCTGAAATAATTTTTATCGTAACAATTGACGCTGCTGATGATAGAAAACAAAACTTTGGTCAAGTTCGAAATTCTTATATTCGAATTATTGATGAAGAATCGAATGAAGAGATTGCTAAATATGAATTAGATGAAGATTTTTCGATTGAAACCGGGGTCGAATTTGGTCGCTTATACAAACGTGGGGGAGCCTGGAAATTTGAAGCTTCAGGAATTGGCTATAAAGAGGATTTAGCGTTTTTCTTGTCAAAGTATTACGAAGGACAAATTATTAAATAAGCATTGTTTTAAAAGACCTGTAAGTTTTTATAAGAAACTTGCAGGTCTTTTAACTGATTGTTTAACTTAAACCACATTTAGAAACTGGAAAATGGACTATTTAAAATACAAACACTATTCATTTGATTTATGGCGTACTTTAATCAAATCACATCCACGATTTAAAAAAGAAAGAGCCAAGTACCTATACGAAAATTACAATTTTGCTAATAAATCATTAATTGAATTTGAAAAAACTATCCGACAAGTTGATTTAATGTGTAATGCGATTAATGAAAAAAATGGTGGTAATATTGATGCGGAAGAAATGTATTATTTTATTCTCTGCCAAGTCAATGAAACCCCTGATGTAGTAAAATCTATTGATATGCAACAGTTATACACAGATGTCGAGCAGCTTATCGAACGCTACACACCAATTATTTATGACGAAAATACAATTTCAACTTTAGCAAAAATTAAAACATTCCCTGATGTAACCTTAAATATTTTGAGTAATACAGGGTTCATTAAAGGAAAAACTTTAAGAAAAGTATTGCATAAAATTGGGTTAACAGAATATTTTGATTTTCAACTATATTCCGATGAATTGAATGTATCAAAACCTTCAAAACATTTTTTTAATGAAATGCTGCATCAAGTTGAAGTAATAAGAAAAGATAAATTACCAAAGGCTCAAATTGTTCACATCGGCGATAATTATTTTGCAGATATTGAAGGAGCGATAGCCTTTGGCATTAATGCTTGTCATATTAACACTAATGATAAAACGATAAAAACACTTTTAATATAATGTATAAGTACTACTCAAGACATAAAATTTCGGAAGAAGGAGAATTTAGTTTTAAACCATCGGATTATAGCAAATTCAAATATGGTGATGACCAAATAGCAGAACAATTTGGAAAAAGTTTAGCACAAGGATTTATTGAAGAACAATTATCAAAATGCAACAAAATGCCTCAACTTGTTGTAGTTTCAAGTCCCTACGCTTTTATTCCAACGGCTACTTTTGCTATGAAAAATTATTTTGTTTTTGAACTTAACAGATGGTTAGCAGCTAATGATTTTCCTGTGTTACAGGAGATAAAAATACACAGAACAACAACTTATAAAGCAGATTATGGGCAATTGACAGCTACCGAAAGATTGAAACTTATTGGCAATGACAAGTTTTATATGGATAAACATTTTTTGGAAAACAAAACCTTAATTATTTTGGATGATATTAAAATAACAGGAACTCATGAAGTAATGATTAAAAGGACATTAGAACAACACCAAATTCAAAATGCTGCTTATTTCCTTTATTTCGCAGAATTAATCAACCCATCTATTCATCCCAATATCGAAAATTATTTGAATAATTACACGATTAAAACCATCAATGATTTGGAAGAATTATTACGTTTTGATCGTTTTTCTATTAATACTCGGATCGTCAAATTTATGTTGAATACTGATACCAAGGATTTTCAAAATTTCATAAAAAATCAAAATAATTCTTTTTGCAATTTATTATATGATATGGCTATTGGAAATGAATATCATAAAATGAAGGCTTATAATGATAATCTTAAATGGTTATCAACAAATTTAGTGTGAAGTGCAGCGTTTTTTTTTAATTTTAACTATGATAAATAGTTTTTTTAATTTTTTTATTTTTATTATTGTCAGCGGTTTTGAGAAAATGCAAAAAGACTAATTTTAATATTGTGTCTTTATCTTATTTTACCATTATTCGATAGTGTTTTATTCTTTAGTAAGACTAATGGGCTACATTTTTTTAGTAAGATACCTTGTACCGTGAAAGTGAGAGTTATTTTAATTATTCTAATCACGGTCGCAGGTTGTTACGGAATCTTTAAAAACAAGGTGGCGTACATTAATAAGTTTAAACAATTCACTAGAACAGCAAGCAAGCAGATTTCAATGATAAAGAATGGTATGAGGCGGGCAGAGTGCATAAAAAACTATAGTTATCGGAATATACGAAATATGAAGGAAAGTTGACGGAAGTAGAAAAATCAAATGTTGAGGAGTTTAAGGTAACTGAACTGTATGAAGTAATCAGATTAAAAGCAACAGAAAGCGATACTTTAAATTGATTTGATAAAAAATAAAAGTAAGAGTTTTATTAAATATCTTTTGGATTAACAAAAAAATATGATTAAGACTCTTCTAAATATCATTGTGATAATTCATATCTCACTTGAGGTACGGGTTCGCTCGAATCAATATTTAAGATAGGCTCAAATATTCTTTCAATTTTCATTATTTAAAATAAGACTAAAAATGGCGATTAATTTAGTAAAAGGTCAAAGACAAGCAATATCAGCTCCTAAGTTCACAATTGGATTGGGTTGGGACGAAAATGGTACTTCAACAGGAGAAGAGTTCGATTTAGATGCCTCTGCTTTTATACTTGGAGAAGATAATAAAATGCTTTCTGATAAACATTTCATATTTTACAATAATCTTGTCTCCCCTAACGGTGCGGTTGAACATACGGGTGATAATCTGACAGGTGATGGTGACGGTGATGATGAACAAATCAAAGTTGATTTATCAAAAATTGAAGCTGATGCTGTCGAAATTTGTATTGTTGTTACGATTCATGAAGCGGAAGAACGTAAACAAAATTTTGGACAAGTTCGTAACTCATTTGTCCGAATTATTGATACTAATACAGAAGAAGAAATATTAATGTTTGAATTAGAAGAGGATTTTTCTGTTGAAACAGCAGTTGAATTTGGAAGAATCTATAAACGAAATGGTGAATGGAAATTTGAAGCCGTTGGTGCAGGTATGCAAGGAGGATTAGAAAATTATATTAATAAGTATTCGTAGAATAAACATACTTTGAAAGGTCATTAAATAATTCAAAATTATGTAAACTTTAAAAAAAAATTATGGCAATTAACTTAGTAAAAGGTCAAAAAATTGATCTTAGAAAAAAAACAGCAAGTGGCGCTGTAACAGATGAAGTCCTTACTGACTTTTGTGTTGGCGTAAATTGGGGTGCAATTGAAAAGAAAAAATCGACATTTTGGGGTGGCGAAAAAATTGTTAAACACGCAGTCGATTTGGATTTAAGTTGTATTATACTTTTTAAAGAAAAAGATACTTTTGACCATTTATATTCTCCTGAATATAATCCTCGACAATTAGCCAAAATAGGTTTTCCTCCTGGAAAATTACTTTCTCGTGACGGTGCATTAAAACATAGCGGTGACGATTTGACTGGTGACATGGACGGCGACGACGGTTTGGATAATGAAATTATTACGGTTAATTTAGCTAAAATTCATCCAGATGCGACTCAGATTTTCTTTTTCTTGAATAACGTAGGTCCAGAAGATTTTGCCCAAATTCCATTTGCTAAAATCAGAATGTACGAAGGTACATCGACTCGTGTAAAAAATGTATTTGCAAATTTCGATGTTGTGGCGGATAAGATTTATTCGGGTAAACGTTCGTTAGTTATGGGCAAACTATACAAGAGAAATGGTGAATGGAAATTTAACGCTATCGGTGATGCGACGGATGACCCGAATTTCGCAGCAACCATTATCAATATCATTAAAAACTATCAATAAGATATGAGAAGATTACCAGTTTACTTAGTTTTAGATACTTCTGGTTCAATGATGGGCGAGCCTATCGAATCTGTAAAAAATGGTGTTCATGTAATGATTAATTCATTACGTCAAAATCCACAAGCGATTGAGACAGCTTTTTTAAGTGTTATCACTTTTGGGACAACGGCAAAGCAAGTCATTCCACTAACGGATTTGGCATCATTCCAAATGGTGGATATCAAAGCAAGTGGCGTAACGGCATTAGGTGATGCATTGCGATTAACAGCAGAATGTATTGATAAAGAGGTTGAAAAAACAACTATTCAAACCAAAGGGGATTGGAAACCATTAATATTTCTAATGACTGATGGTGTTCCTACTGATGATTGGAAAGTAGGTCTTGAAGAGTTTAAGAAAAGGAAAAAAGGACTTGTTATTGCTTGTGGTGCTGGAAATGGTGCAGATTCTAAGATATTAAAACAAATAACAGAAAACGTTGTGCGTTTGGATAATGCCGATAGTGGGAGTATTTCTAAGTACTTTCAATGGCTTTCTGCGACTATTAGTGTTACATCTGAAAAAATAGAGGACACGGGAAAAGATATACCTAATATTAATGAATTACCACCACCACCCTCTGAAATTATTCTTGATTTTGAGAAATGGCTTTAGTACATTAAGTTATTGCGATATTATCAATAACATAAAAGTTATTAGAGGTCTAACATCACCTACTTGAGTAGTAATTATACTTAGTAGAGTGGGATAAAATAAAAATTTAAAAAATAATTTTATTTTAATGAGAAGATTACCAGTTTATTTTTTGCTAGACACTTCGGGTTCAATGAATGGCGAGCCAATTCAAGCACTAAACAATGCTTTGAGTGGAATGGTTAATTTATTGCGTGCAGATCCTCAAGCTTCTGAAACACTGTGGTTGAGTATTGTTACATTTGATAGGGAAGTCAAAGAGGTCTCGCCTTTGATTGACTTGCCATCGTTCCAGCTTCCCGATATTATCTGTCCGCCAAGTGGACCAACTTTCACAGGTAAAGGATTAGAGTTAATATATCAAAAAGTTAGGGTAGAAATCCGCAAAGGTTCTTCAACGCAAAAAGGCGATTGGCGACCTTTACTCTTTTTATTTACTGACGGAAAGCCCAATGATAGACAGCTTTATAACCAAATGATACCAAAAATAAAATCTTTACAATTTGGAACAATTATCGGTTGTGCTGCGGGTCCGAAAGCTAATAATGATATGCTAAAAGATCTTTGTGATACGGTTGTCCATTTAGATAATATAGATAGTGTTACATTAAGACAATTTTTTAAATGGGTTTCGGATACGATTGAGCAGGGTAACAAAAGTATGGGGACAACAGACTTAATTTCATTACCACCACCGCCTTCCGAGGTTATTCAAGTAATTTAATAGCTAACATTCGTATTTTTTTTTTGATTATAAAAACCGGTTTCATTGTTAAATTACTATTCCAAAAAAAAAATTTAGAATACTGTAAATAGCAGTCCTGATAAATTAGCGACTCGCAGTATTACCATGAATAATTGAAGTGAGAATGTGAAAGAATTCTACGATTTGCAGAGATTTATTAATGCTCAACAATCAACTTATGAGAAAGCATTAAGTGAAATTAAAAAAGGACAAAAGAACAGTCATTGGATGTGGTATATTTTCCCGCAATTTAAAGGGCTTGGTAGAAGTGAGATATCTAAATTATATTCAATAGAAAGTAGAGATGAAGCAATTAGTTATTACAACCATGAAATACTTGGATTTAGGTTAAAGGAAATAACAGAAAAACTCTTATTGGTTGAGAATAAATCTGCAATAGAAATATTAGGAAGTCCCGACCATTATAAAATGAAATCTTCTATGACTTTATTTCATTTAATCCAAAATGAATCTGACTTATTTGTAAAGGTTTTAGAAAAATACTATGATGGTAATTTATGTAGCACTACAAAAAAGCAATTAACTGAAGAAGAATAAACCTACAAAAAACTAAAGCAGTTGTGTCCAATTATAATGAAAAATTCTAAATTCTAAAATTATGCGAAGATTACCAATTTTCTTTCTGGTTGATGTTTCTGAATCAATGGTTGGAGAACCAATTCAACAAGTTGAAGAAGGATTAGCGACTATTATTCAAACTTTGAAAACTGACCCGAACGCATTGGAAACGGTTTGGGTTTCGATAATTGCATTTGCAGGGCAACCCAAAACGCTTGTTCCTTTACAAGAAATTATTACTTTTTATCCACCTAAATTTCCTATTGGAAGTGGCACTTCATTAAGTAAAGGTCTTGGACATTTAATGCATAGTCTTAGAAAAAATATAGTCAAAACAACAAGAGAGCAAAAAGGCGATTGGAAGCCGATTGTCTTCTTGTTCACCGATGGGTCGCCAACAGATGAATCCAGTATCGCCATCAAAGAATGGAAACAAAACTGGTCAAAAACAGCTAATCTAATTGCAGTTGCATTAGGTGAGGGAGCAGACCTTTCGGTATTGAGCGAGTTAACAGATAATGTTCTTTTATTTAAGAATACTGATACAGCGGCCTATAAAGAATTTTTTAAATGGATTTCAGATTCCATTAAAGCTCGAAGTGAAGAATTAGAAAGTGGTCAAGATTCAGATATGGGTTTTCCATTGCCCGAAGAAGTCGTTTCAAAAATAGATGTTAGAAAGAATAGGCAACAAGAAAATTTTGTTGACGATAATTTTGTCGTTCTTTTAGGAAAATGCAAAAATACAAAACGGTTATATTTAATGAAATATAAAAAAGATGTCCGACCGAGTGATCTTGGTTTTAATACGCTATCTTATCGTCTCGAAGGTGCTTTTAAAGTGGATAATACTTATTATGAATTATCAGAAGAAACAAAGACATCATTTAAGGTTAATACGGAAGAGTTAATTGGTGCACCAACTTGTCCTTGTTGTGGTAACCAAGTTGCTTTTGCAGTTTGTCAATGTGGTGGTATTCACTGCTTCGGAGGTGAGCAAGTTAGCATCTGTCCGTGGTGTGGTAATGAAGGTACTTATGGCACAGGTCAAGGTGGTTTTGACGTTAATCGAACGCAAGGATAAATTAAATAATCATGGTAAAATCCTATATAAAACGGTTGTTTGAAAAAAATAAAATAGATATTCCTGAAAGTAAAATGACTAAGTTTGAGGAGTTTGTAGCCGATACTGAATTGGAAAAATTAGTGAATGTTATTAAAGAATCACAAGACGAAATAATGGATAAATGGCAATTACAAAACAGAATTGATGACATTAAAGCTCAAAATATTCCTATTCCAAATGGTACTGTTGGAAAAAAATATCATAAAATATTAGATTTCAATGTGTTAAATTTAACAGATTTAGCTCGAATTGCTGTTATGGGACTTGAAGGCATTGGGCTTGAGTTTGATGAAGAAGGAAAAGTGATTAAAGGGATTCCGACGAAAAGTGGTAATTTAAAACTTCAATTTTTTTTTAATTTAAAAGGAGAAGAGGAAATCAAAAATTTTCATGAAAAAGAAATTACTATTATTATTAATCCTGATCCAAAATCGCTTTGGAAAGATATCGCAAGCGACGAAACGGATAAATTTTGGAAACCTGATAATATAACTACTTCGGATAGTTTGGGCGATAGACATATTGTGGTTGCCTCAAAGCGAGGACGAAGTCATGCCAATGTTGGTTCTTTCAGAGATGATGACTTTGCGTTCAAGCATTTTGAAGATACAGGCTGGTCAGTCGTTGCGGTTAGTGATGGTGCAGGTAGTTATCCTTTTTCTCGCAAAGGTTCGGAATTAGCTTGTAAGGGGGTTATTGAATATTTTGATTCAAGCGAAAGCATAGATTTTTTATTTAAATTAAATGAAGATTTAAAAGTATTTAATAAATCCAAAGATGAAAATTTAATAACTGAAATTAAAACAGCAGCTATCAAAAATATGTACAAAGCAACCGTTGATGTATATAATAAACTAAATGATTTTGCGAAAACAACTTTGGAAGAGTACCCTGATGAATTTAATATTTCTAAAATCAAAAATGCTTTAGGTTATTTTCATGCAACATTAATATTTTCTTTATTCAAAAAATATGACTTCGGATATGTGTTTTTGAGTTTTGGTGTTGGTGACTGTCCTATTGCAGTTATTCATAATGAGCAAAAATCAGTCACTTTAATGAATATCTTAGACGTAGGAGAATTTGGCGGAGGAACTCGATTTATCACACAAACAGATATTTTTCAAAGTTCAGAGAAAATGAGTAAACGATTTAGTTTTAATGTGTTCACCGATTTTTCTCATTTATTTTTAATGTCTGATGGGATTTATGATCCTAAATTTGAAGTAGAGGCGAATTTAGAAAAAATAGAAAAATGGCAAGAATTTTTAAAAGACTTGAATGGTGAAAATGAGGATAATAACCAAGTCATTCTATCTCACGAAAATGAAAACATAGAAGAACAACTTTCTAAATGGATGAACTTTTGGAGTTCAGGTAATCATGATGATAGAACTTTAGCTGTCGTATTTTAATTCAGTTTAATATAAAAAAATATGAGTATTAAAACGGTTAATTCGATAATTAATGCCAATACCAAATATGAATATGTTGATGATAAAAACCCTATGCGAGGTGGAATGAAAGATGTCTATTTTAGTCCCGATCGTTCTTATGTAGTGGCATTTTATCGAAAGCCATTGGACTTTAACTCCAAAGAGCGTTTACGATTAATCGTGACCAGTTATAAGGATTCTTTTTTTAAAAAAGAGGGTGGAGACTTTTGGGAAACTATATATTGTTGGCCTTATGATATTGTAGAAAAAGAAGGTATTTCGGGGATTATTGTACCTGCTTATGATAAGCGTTTCTTTTTCAAAAAAGGTTATGCTAATTTTGATTTATTAAAAGGAAAAGAAAAAAATGGGAAATGGTTCACCAGTCCAAAATTTCGAGTTGATTCGTCCAAAACGAAGTTAGATTCGTCAGAACTAGGCAGTTGGTTAAGTTATTTTCAAGTTTCTGTCAATATCGCAAGAGGTGTAAAACGCTTGCATGCCGCAGGTTTGGCACATTCGGATCTATCTTATAATAATGTCTTAATAGATCCAACATCTGGTTGTGCTGCCAATATTATTGATATCGACGGTTTAGTTGTACCGGGTAAATTCCCACCGGATGTTATTGGAACGCCTGACTTTATTGCTCCTGAGGTTCTTGCAACCAAACATCTTACCTTATTAGATGGAAATCGAAAATTGCCAAGTCGTTTGACAGATTTACATGCTCTAGCAGTTTTGATTTATATGTATTTATTGCATCGGCATCCCTTACGTGGTGGTAATTATTTTGGTGCAATTGATGAATTGGAAGAGGATATTTTATTGATGGGCAAAAAAGCCCTTTTCATTGAACATCCAAATGATAAATCCAATCAAAATTTTCAACGAGAATATGGTTCTAATTTAACAAAATTTTATCCATGGACGGATTTATCCAAAACACCTTACACCATAACGGGACCTTATTTAAAAGAATTATTTGATCAAGCCTTTATTCAAGGTTTACATGATCCAAGACATCGCCCACCAGCAGGTGCATGGGAACAAGCCTTGATAAAAACCAATGATTTAAAATTAAAATGTAGTAATAAGTCCTGTGGTGAACAGTGGTTTATTTATAACAATACAAAAAATACGATTTGTCCTTTTTGTGATACAAAATATCAAGATACAATCCCTGTCTTAGATTTTTTCTATCAATTTCGACCAAATGTTTGGAAACCTGCCAACGCTCGATTAGTTATTTATAATAATTCGACTTTACACCAATGGCATGTTAATCAAAATACTATTAGAAATGAAAAGTTGACAGATGCAGAGAAAAAGCGAGTTGGGTATTTTGTGTTTTATCAAAATAAGTGGGTGTTTGTAAACGAAGATTTACCCTCAATGCGTGATATTTCTGAAGATAAAGATATTCCAATTAATACAATGGTAGAACTAACCAACGGTAAAAGACTTTTACTTTCAAAAGAAGAAGGAGGAAGAGTTATTATAGTTTCCATTGCCAATACTTAAAACAAAAAACATATGATTTCTACGTTTATTTTATTATTAATAATAATTTGCTGCTTGATTATTTGGAGAGCAAGTGACGGTTTTGAAACCGCATCTGAGTACTTAGGGAGAAACCTTAATGAAGGGGTAAGAGGTGCAACAATTAATGCAATTGGCTCTTCAATGCCAGAGCTTTTTACTACACTATTTTTCCTTTTTATTTTAAAAGATAAAGATGGCTTTGCAGGTGGAATTGGAACAACAGCCGGAAGTGCTATTTTTAACGGTATGATTATTCCCGCAGTTGTGATTTTAGTTGTCGTAATGAAAGGTATGACAAGTCACGTTACCGTCTCTCGAAAAGTTTTGCTTCGAGATGGAATTGCTTTATTACTTTGTGAATTAGTATTAATCTTCTTAGTTGGGGGAGATACTTTGGATTGGCAACATGGACTTATTTTAATGCTACTTTATGTAATATATGTAGTATATATGCTGACTTCAATGAAAAGAAATAATAATAGGGAGGAAGAGGAAAGCGAAGAAGAAGATTATGAAGAGGAAGAAAATAATGAGGAAGGAGTAATGATTAAAAATATCTTTACACTGAATTTAGAACCAATTTTTATACGAAATAATATTAACACCACCAATGCGTGGATGCTATTAATAGCTTCAATGTCTGTAATTGGTTTTGCTTGTTTATTATTAGTAAAGTCTTGCGAATGGTTAGGAGATGATTTGAATGTTCCTATTTATTTCATTGCAGTAATTTTAGCAAGTGCAGCGACAAGCGTTCCGGATACAATTTTATCTATGAAAGACGCTCAAAAAGGTAATTATGATGATGCAGTTTCTAATGCATTAGGAAGTAATATTTTTGATGTTTGTTTTGCATTAGGGTTTCCATTGTTTTTGTTTACGATCATCTATGGGCCAATCACAATGTCCGCTGAAACTGTAGCACAAGTTGCAGAGTTAAGAATTTTGTTGTTTATTCTGACTTTAGTTGCATTTGTAATATACATCGCAAGAAAAAATCTGGGTAAAATGAGTGCATTTTTATTATTGTTCATATACCTTGTTTTTACTTTGTATATTTTGGGTCGTTCTGTTGATGCAGAAGTAACTAATCAAATTCAGTCAATTCTAAATAATATTAATATTTATGTTGATACCTTACGATTTTGGAAATAACGGCTTTGTCATATTTAATATACGTTACAAAACAGATTTAAAAGTTCAAATATAAATAGTATTTTGTAAGCTCTGGCGAAAGGGGTGGCGTTGCAGCATAGTGCCACTTCTTTTGAAAATTTAAAATGATTCTTATATTATTGATTTTTTTGAACAAAACAAATAATCAAAACGACCATTAGAATAATCACTAACCATAAACTTCATTAAACTAATAACCATAGTAAAATCGGACGTATGAGGGGCAGCAAAGAATAGTCAAAGCATTTATGTTTTTTGTGAGTCCAGCTTCTCCTAATCCAAACAATTTTTTTGATTTGTGTATTTCAAAGCATTTTGTGGTTCTTTGACAAATGCTGTGATTTAAGTAATTTAGAGGTATGAATGAATTCGAATTTTATGAGGATTTATTGAATTTACCGAATTTAAAAATAGATTCAATAGAACGATTGCCGACCAAATTTATATTTCATTGTAAATATACAGATGACTGTTCAACTTGTCCAAATTGTTTGGAGGAAACAAAAAAAATAAATCAAAGACAAGTACATAAATTTCGAGATTTAAAAATTTCAGATCGAGAAGTTTTGCTTTATATAAAAGTACCACAATTTCATTGTAAAAAATGTAATCGGTATTATTTTGATAATCCTGCTTGGGTTGAAAAAGGGAAATCCTATACTAAACGACAAGGAAAGTGCCTACCCCGATACCTCGGTGGGATATTTGAAATGTCAAAGAAACAAGCTTTTACAGAGGTTGGAACCTTGGTTGATATGAGTCATAAAACAGTAGAACGATTATTTTATTCGATGGCAGAAAAGATAATTGATTTGCCGAAACGTTATGCAAATGTTCGCAAAATGGGAATAGATGAACTTTCTCATCGAAAAGGGAAAAAAGACTTTGTATGTGTGTTGACAGATTTAGATCGAGGTATTCAACTTGATGTTTTGCCAAATCGAAAGAAAGCAACTTTACTTGCTCATTTTCAATCACTTGGAGTAGATTTTTGTAATCAAATAGAAGTTGTTTCTTGCGACATATGGAAAACTTATATCAATGTAGCAAAGGAATGTTTCCCAAATTGTCAAGTGGTGATTGACCGCTTTCATGTTGTTAAAGCATTGAATGAAGTCTTGGATACTCAACGTAAAACTTTACGAAGAGAAAACAAAGACGAAGATTGTTTTAAACTGTTGAAATGGCGATTATTTAAGCGTCATGAAAAATGTAATGAAGCAGATAAAAAACTTTTAAATGAAGGTTTTGAAAAATCTTGGCTATTAGAAGAGCTTTATGAGTTACGCAAAACATTTAATGCTATGTTTGATGTCGCACTAAATCAAAAAGCATTAATGAAATCCATTTATTCATGGCTACAACATGCTAAAACATTGAATTATAAACCGCTAGATAAATTCATTAAAACACTTGAAAATTGGAAAGAACCAATTGCAGCTTTTGCTAACCAAGGAATTTCTAATGCAGTTACAGAAGAGTTAAATAACTATTTGAGATACTTCAAACGTATTTCATTCGGGCTTCCTAATTTTCATAATATGAGACTTCGTATTTTAGTTGGTTCTCAATAGAATCACAGCATTTGTCAAAGAACCCATTTTGTTTATAACTGATGACTGTGAACAACACTCAAAAACAAAAAAGCACAGCTTGAATGTTATATTCAAAAATGGGCTTTTTGCATGAATGCTAATCCTGTGCAGCGATTATATTTAATCCACTTTCCGTCATTGGACCAGACTCGCTGTTGATACTTTTTAGGTTCACCCGAAGTACGATTTTCGTCTATTTGGAACAAATGCTCCAACCGACTCGCAACTACTTAAATACAAACTATTCCGATAATAAATTGAACCGCTCGACTATTCAATAAGTCCGTTGCTTCTCTTACACTCATTTTTCTAACTTTTAATTAAAAAATAAAAACTCTATCTATTTAACTACTTACACCCATCATATCTTTAGTACAAGTCCATCGTCTCTTTATTATTCAAAGGATTCAATTTGAAATTACACATTTTATTCATAGGTCTATTTTCGGCTATCTCAATATTTCCTTGATTTAACGATTCAAGAAATAACGCAATCCATTTCTCAGAATAGATATCAATAGGTATATCCAGTTTTTGCAACTCCCAATTTTGCTGAATGCGGATTTTAATTAATACCTCAAAAGTAGTTTGATTCAAATTTCGATACACTATAAAATCGGAAATAGAACGAATAACCAGTTGAGGTGCGGCTGCTTTTTCATTTATCCTATACGCTACTTTTTTTGCAAATAAAGCCATTGTAGCAGCAACATTAGGAGATGCAGACATAGGTTTATCTTTACCAATATTATTTTGACTAATATTTCTATTGGATGTAGAGGAAGCCCGTTCTTCTACTCCTTTTCTGCTTAAAAACTGGTACTTTTACTAATTTGTGAAAATGTTGCTATTGCTAAATTTTAATATAATTCGTAAAGACTAATTTCATGACGGAAAATGAATAAATACTGATTCAACCAACCCAAAATCACTTCTACATCGATTCGATTGTACGTTTTTCCATACCTTTCCAAAACTGCATTATTAAAACATCGTCGAAAATCCATGATGTTCAAGCTTTCCTTGACGGATGACCTCCATCCATAAAGGATTAGTTTTAATCAATTCTTGCGTTTTAGGCTCATGTATTGTCAAATTAACTCCAACAGTTTCTACTGGTCTCGGGGAGTTTTCTTGATAATTCTCTGCCTGTATTCTGGTTATTGTTTTCGTTTTTTTAGTAATGTAATTTTCATATTTCATAGTTGTATCTTCAAAGTGAAATGCCTTCCATCCGCTACTTATCGCTTTTGTAATTAATTCTTTTGCAAATGCCTCATCGTAATTTTGCAATGGCATTAAAGCCGCTTGTTCTTCTAATTCAGAATATTTTCGATTGAACTTTTCCAATAAGTAGCTTTGCCAACCATTCCAAACTTGCTCAAAACTCTCCGACTCAAAAGGCAACTGAACCGTTACCTTTTCTTTTTTGCCGCAACTTTTTTCTTTTGGAGCTACAT
>Ga0222647_1000527_pt1 | contig 15825 bp, 4 predicted proteins | sample AntAcemetagen333_FD_179864 | JGI IMG/M metagenome (GOLD analysis project Ga0222647, IMG submission 179864) | Saline water microbial communities from Ace Lake, Antarctica - #333 | ecosystem: Environmental > Aquatic > Non-marine Saline and Alkaline > Saline | place: Antarctica: Ace Lake | collected...
CCGAATTAAACGTAAAATTGGTATTAAAACCAGAAACCGTTTCGATATAAGCAACCGAATACGGCGACTCTCCGCCTATTATATTAAATTGTAAATCCGTGGAATCTCTATTACAAATAGCGACTGGGTTCGCTCCGTTTACGGTCGTCAAAACTATATTTGGTAAAGTGTTCACCTTGACTTTTTTCGTTGATAAGCCAATAATCGTATCACCCGGACAATTTGTACTAATTGCCGTTAGACCAGTTAACTGAAATGTTGTCGTATTTGTCAAAGACGAAATTAATACGTTGTGCGTCGAACCAGTCGCCCTGGTTGTTGCAGATATGCCATCAGCTGTATAAAATAAATCAGTACTGCCCGAAGCACCATTAATGATAAAATTCAACATAACGTTTTGCCCTTTACAAACCTCATCTCTGGAAACTTGTAATTCGCCTTTTAGGTCATTTCCCGCAGTGACAGTAATGCCTACACCTGACGACACGTCAAAATCCATACAACCAACCATCGTATTGGTTACCGAAACCAGAGAGTAAACCGTAGTCGACAGTGGGGTAACATTGATGGGATACGTTGTCGCAGTAGTCGTAAAGGATTGCAACCCATTTTGACCTAAATATTGAACCATGACCGAATCGGTCGGGCTATTTTTATTACCAATCGTAAACGTTAATTGTACCGGTGCACCCCCGCTACACGCAATGCCGCTTCCTGAAAGGGCAACCGTAACCGTTGGGACTTTATTGACGGTGATGGCAACCGCATTAGTAAAAGGAAACGTGCAACCATTGATTTCGACAGAATCTAAAGTATAAATTGTGGAAACTGAAGGACTGAAAGGAACCACAACAGAATTACCAGTTATCGTTGTATCAAAAAGATTTCCAAAATTATCTTGATAACTTATAATAACAGGATTACCGTCAGGATTAGCAACGCTGAAAATCAAATTCGTACTCGCCCCGTTACAAATTTCAGTACTTGAAGCACTAAGTGATGCAATAATTGATGGCGTGACCGTGACGGGAAGAATATTAAGAAGACCCGGCACATAATTGGTAACACAGCCGGTTGTTGTATTGGTTATTGATAATAAATTATATACATGCGTCTGTTGTCCTATTATAGGAACGGTAATAACCGTATTACTATTTACACCATCAATTGTAACGTTTAATAGCGTGGAAATCCCGTCTTTCAAATATATAACTTGGATATTATCGTTTGCTTTACTTCCTGTTATTGCAAAAGTCAAATCATAATTATTATTTTGACACAAACTCGCCACAGAGGAAGCCATCACTACACCCATTGTACTATTGACTGTGACGACTTCGGTATTCGTAATCGTTTGGGTACAACTTGGAGTCATGATAGAATCTAAAGAAAATGTCGTTTGAGTCATCAAAACTGGAGAAACGACTTGTTTGAATGTTCCTAAGGTGGTTGTGACTCGGTTTGCAGTTCCATCAAAATAATGAAACGTCAAAGGAACGCCGTTTGGATTATTTCCCGTAAAAAATAAATTAACCGTTTCCCCACTACAAACTGAATTATCGGAAACAGATAACGAACCTGTGATTTCGGGGCGAACCGTAATCGTATGAGATTGATTTTGTATTGATTTCGTACACGAACCTAAGGTAATCGATGTAATGTTATAAACGGTTGTGGTCGCTGTTGTTGAAGGCGTAACTGCAAACGTATATGGGTTATCTCCAGCAAAGCTAAATGGAGTTGTCGCTGCCCCATTAATGGTATAATTTATCGTTCCAGAATTACCACCCGTATTTGTTACATCAAATATTAATGTCGCACTCGTTCCAGCACAAATCGTACTGCTGCTTCCTGATACTCCTTGTACGGAAAAGGTTACATCAGCAACATCAGCAATATCAATCGTTTTTGATTGACCCGAAATTAAGTTCGTACATGTTCCCTCAACTGCGGAAACGATTGTATAAATCGTTTGAGCCGTTGGAAAAACCGTAACAGTATGAACAACATTTCCTGAAGCAATCGTAGCCGCAGCCGTGCCATTCACCGTATAATTTATGGTGACATTGCTGCCACCAGAATTACTGACCGTAAAATTTAAAATTGTACTTCCTCCCGTACAAATCGTATTATTGCCGCCTTGCACCGCAAGTGTAACCGTTGGTATAGCTGCAATATTAATAATTTGCGATTGATTCGATATTATATTGGTACACGTTCCCGCAACTGCGGAAACGATTGTGTAAGTCGTTTGTACAGTCGGCGAAACAGCCACCGAATGAATACCGTCACCAGTTGCGGTTGTCGTTGCGGCAATACCGCCTTTTGTGTAATTAATCAAGACACTTCCGCCACCAGAATTACTGACCGTAAAATTCAACGTTGCACTGCCACCCGTACAAATCGTATTATTGCCGCCTTGCACGGAAAGGGTTACATTTGGCGTAGGACTTATATTAAACCCTGCTGTAGCTGTTGTAGCTGGTGTACCATTTTTTCGTACTTTAAAATTAACCGCACCAGAAATACCTATCGTACTTGGTAACAAAACCGTAATTTTAGTTGTAGTTGCGACTCCTTGAATATCTCCTGACAAATCAATATCAGTGCTTGTTACTCCTTGTACTAGACGCAAATACCCAGGATCCATATCCACACCATTAATCTCCACAATATTTCCAATACAAGCAGGATTTGGTGCAATGAGCGAAACCGAAAGTTGCCCATACGATACATTCCCAAAACCAAGTAATACAATAATTCCAACTATATATTTTAGCGTTTTCATTTTTTTAATATTATAAGCATTATGAATTATGACAATTTGATATTGATAATTTTCTCAGCAATGTTTCTCAAACTCACAGAACCTTCCCCAAACAACAGGCAATATTTCCCAAGCGAAGCAGCCTGCTCCCAAATCTCCAAATCCGTCTTTCTTCTACCTTCACTCCAACTTCCCTTCTGCCGTTGCTTTAATCACACCAATCATTTTTTTATCAAAAAAATCAATCGTACCAACGGTCAAAATTGAGCCGTCTGCGTTTTCCGCAACTTGCCGACCGACATTATTTATATTTACCCTACCTGTACCAAATTCTTGAATCGCATTCCAGACATTTACCCCTTGCGAATTGACTCGCATCAACCCAATTTTTTGATTGACAACACCCGTAATTAGTAAGTCGTTATTTTGCGTTTGTGTAAATCGAAGCGGTGACATATTAATGGTCAAAAAATTCGGTAATTCGGGCGTAATTCTATCTTCGCTACTCACCAAAACTTTTAAAATTCCAACATTCGTATTATCGCTACACAAAACAATAAATTCATTATTAGTCGTCAAAAGCATTTCTTTTGCCCTCAAAATACTTGGTAAGTCAGTATTACTTTCAAATAAAATCTCGGACTGCAACTCCTCCCCGATGCTCGTCCGATTAGCCTCTATCAATATCGGACGCTCTCTACCGTTCAAGGCAACCGAACGCCCCAACACAACGACATTGCCATTAAGTGCCTGTACATCGACCCCATATTCAGCTTTTCTATCCGTAAAACTATAAGTTTTTTCCCAGACGAAATTACCGTCCGTATCCAATTCCGACACATAAATTCGAGTAACCAGATTACCGTTTTGACCAGCAGGATTCATTTCTGTTCCAACGACTAAAAAATTCGTAGTCCCTGTAATCGTTGAAATTCGAGAAGCCGCATAAGAAACCCCATTTTGCGTATTCAGCGTTTTATCCCAAATTATGGTACCGTCCAAATCCGTTTTCGTCAATCGAGTTTTCAGACCACTCGCCGTAACGACATCGCTCAATAAAATCAAATCCGTTTGACTTTCCGTCAATTTCAAATCCACCGCAGTGCTACCACCACCATCTAAAGTCTTCACCCAACGTTCATTTCCTGCTTTATCCATATTGATTAAATGCAGTTGATTGGTATTATTTACAGAATTAGTGTAACCAAAAACGTAAATCGTTTCTTCATTCAAAATCTGAATCGAAACGCCTTCTTGCTCACCCGAACCACCAAAAAATTTCACAAAAAAACTTTCAGGCGTAGGGCTTTGTGGCTGGAATATTTCGCAGCTTGATACTAAAAGACCAGTGATAAGGAATAAAAATATTTTGCGTTTCATATTTTTTTTGTTTGGTTTGCATGATTGACATGCCGTTACCGTGTGCTACTAATGCTTTCGCCCCGTTGAGACTTTTTCGTACAATACTACTGACTGCAAACTGCCGATTGAAAACTCCAAATCACTCTTTCATCTGCGGTTTATAAAATGCGTAAGCAAAACCTATTGTAAATCGTGCATTATTCATTCGAATATCGTTATCGACGTAACCCAAATTATAGGTTAAATCATTCGATTGCGGTGTCGTAAATCGAGCATCGACATTATTTACTTTTCGCATCATTCGCCCGTATTGTCCATCTATGGTCAAATAATGTTTACCAAAAACACGCAATTTCACGCCACATCCGCCAATCAAACTCCCGTTGATATTGTAGCGAGATTGAATGACATCGAGCTCGGTCGGTAATTCCACAAAACTCCGTTTAACAAGGTTAAAATTACTTGCCATCAATAAATTATAAGCACCGCCCACATAGACGTAAGGAATCACAGTTTTGCTTTTACCAATATCGAATTTCACGATAGCTGACAAATCAACCCATTGCTGCCGCTCCGTAAAATCCAATTTAAACGGTTCAAATCCATAATCTAAACCTTCCGAATACTGATACGAACGCATCGTATAAGCACAGCCAACTTCTACATTAAATGCTTTATAAAAATTCCAATTAAGATTCAAACCCGCAGTTATATTCGTAAAGACGGGCGAGTAAGGCGTTGCTTCCGTTAAATCGTAAACACTGGCATCACTAATATTTCCTGTTCCATAATATTGCAGAACATCAATAAAAGAAGTATTCAAACCCACATAAGGCGTAATGATAAATAATGGTTTTGAAGTGAACTTTTCCGTAAATCGGACATAATCGATAATATCGCTCGTATCCGGTTTATAGATATTATTTACATCTAATAATTTTAAATAACTCTGTTTTGCCAATTTCATATTCGTCGCTACATCCGTCGCATCCTCTTGATTCAGAAAAATATAACAAATCGTCATTTGACGATACAACTCAATTCTTTCAGCTTTCTTAATATCCTTATCCTTCTCGATTTTTTCCAACATTTTTAAGGCTGCAGACACATTGCCCTCATCAAAATACACCGATGCCGCCTTAATGTCCTGCCCAACTTTTTGAGCTGTCAGAGAGTTTCCACCAAAAAGCATTACTATTCCCAATATTGTTAAAAGCAGTTTTCGCATTTTTTTTTCCTTTATTGATTGATTAATTAGTGGGACAAATTAAAAGCTCTTGATGGTTGAACCGTATCGGTTTCTGACAATCAAAATAACTCTTTAATAAGGCTCTTTGACAATTTCCAATATCAAGTTTACCCTCAGGATAACCAATTAACTAACCAACTATTCACAAACATTTTTCCCTACTTTGTCAATCAATTTTGCGTCACCGCCAATGTATTTAGTCCAGTCCTTATCGTCCATTATCGTTTTATCTTTCAATAAGCCGCACAACTCGTTGGAAAGCGTACTCACATCTAACGCCCAAAACTTAATCGAGCCATCTTTACAGCCAACCATCGCTTGATTACCAACAAAAACTGCCGCAGTACACCAGTCGCTGTGATCCTTGAAAGTTAGCGGTTCATAGCTAACATTATCCATTCTTTGAATGTCCCAATATTTCGCTGTCCTATCTCGACTGGTCGTGATAAAAGTGGAATTACTATTAAACTGAATATCCGTAATATCAAAAGTGTGTGTATCAAAACCTTTAACCACCGTCAAAGACGGAAAATTTAAGAGGTACAATTTGCCTTTCACATTACCAACTGCCAAATATTTACCGTTCGGACTGAACTGAAGAGCCGTAATTTCGCCACCTACAAGGCTTTTCGTTCTGCTCGCTTTCCCCACTTCATTTATATCAATCAAACTCACGACACCAGCATCATCACCAATCATAATCATAGCATTATTAATATGAACTGCGATTTTTTTGGCGTTTGTTTTCACCTGCAATAATACTTGCGGTTTATTAGTTGCTAATTCCGTCAAAACGATACTTTTATCCTGACCAGACGATACGATTTTATTCTTTCCAAGAAACGCAACGTCCCAAACAAAACGGTCATTATGCAAATCTAAGGTCGCCAATTTGCTACCAGTATTAGTATCAAACACATTGACACGTCTATCTTTACCACCAGTTACCAATTTACCACCTTTCACATCCATCGCCAAAATCGTTTCCGAAACATTCCCCATCGTCTCCGTCGCAACCGTTGGTCTATCGACCGGATTTTGTTTATTAATTGTCCATTTGACAATATTCCCATCACTACCCGCCGAATAAATCGACTTATCGTCACTGACGATTTGATGCACCGTTCCTTGATGTTTATCTTTGCCTACAAATTCATTAAATGCCTTCGTTGGTTTCAATCCTTTCATACCGAAATACAAGGCATTATAAATTTCAGTATTATTAATATCTTCCACTTGTAAATCCTCACTTGCTTGAAAAATATCCATCGCTTTTTTCGCTACTTGAGCCTGAACGATCGGCTTATTTTCGATATTAACCGATTTAATCGCAATAGCTTCCGCTAATTTCTGAAGTTTTAATTTTTGGGCTTCCGCTTCGGCTACTATCGCAATTTTTTCTTTTTCAACCGCATTAGCTTCCGCAATTCTTGCTTTTTTACCTTCCGCTATTGCTTCTTTTCCCTTTGTTATTGCATCAGCTTCTGCCGCTAAAGCTTTTATCGCTGAAGCCTTTGCAGCAATCGCAGCTTTTCGAGCCTCTTCCGCTTTTTTAACCGCTATTCCTTGCGAAACCTTCGCTTCTTCCGCCTTCGTTCCCGCAATAGTCGCCTGCCGAGAAGCCTCTCTTGACGACTCTGCCGCTTTCACTTTTTCGTTTTGAGCCTCGTATTCACTTAATTTGGCCTCATCGCCTTTTCGATAGGCAATTGCCTCACTTTCTTTCGCCTGTTCACTCTTCATATACGCCCAAGCCGCAAAACAAAGACAAACTATCGCAGCAATCGACACAATCACAAGAATCAATCTTTTTCGTCTTTTATCCGCTTCGTCTGCACTCCGTTTCGCTGCTAATTCCGCATCACGTTGAGCAATACTATCGTCCAAAAATCGAATTGCAGTGTCATAACTTGCGTGATAACGCATCGCCCAAGCCATATTCGGCAAGGTTGATTCTCGCCAATCTTCCCCAAATTCCAATTGATTATCTCGCCAAAGCCCTTGCTTTTTTTCATCTATTGCGTGAATGACTGCATCATTCGCCAACCTCGTATAAGTTTTAGCCGATTCGGTTTCTTCCTCCACCCAATTTCTCAACCGATTCCACTTTCTCACCAAACTTCCATGCGTCAGCGTAACCGTTGTGCTGCCGCGCATATCTTCATCACTAATTTGAATAAAACTTCGTCTGTTTTTCATCAAACCTTCCAAAATATCCTTCACCTCATCTGCATCTCTCAATCCCGTAATACCGACCAAAGTCGTAATCGTAACGGGTAGCGTTTTAATATTATCCACCCCCTTCGAACCATCTATAATCGCTTTAAAAATGCGTTCACAGGCTTTTTTTTGCTCCAAATTAAATTCCCAAAACACCTCTTCCGCATGAATCCCTAACGCCTTTTGCATCGGTTTCAAAACGTGATAATATTCTATTTCCAAACCAGTTTTATACAAATCCAACAACTTCTGAACGTATAATTCCGCATCTTCTTTTTTAGCAAACTTTCGTAATAATTGCTCTTGAATTTGCAAAATACTCAACCCCGTTTGTTCTGGAACATCTGCTCCGTACAACATGATTTCCTTCTCATATTCTACTAAAAAATCATCCGAAAATTCACCAATTTGATTGAAATGTTTCCTTTCAATATCTTCAACTTCCAAATTACTCGCAATCGCCTCATCCCTTGCAATTTCCCAATTTTCAACCGTTCGCATCAAAGCGTGTTGCAACATTGGCAACTGATCATCGGTATATTCCACATTATCCAGAATTGCCCCTCGCAGCGTTTCGTCCATCTGTATTTTTTGCCGTTCTAATGGAAACAAAATCACTTGTCGCAAATCCTGTTTCGTCATTCGAGGCATCAAATACTGCCCTTGATTAATCACTTCTGGCAACCCTCGAAACCTCGTTATTTCAGATAATGCACCCGATTCAATCGAAATCAACACATAAATCGACCTATCATTTTCACTCACCGCACGAAGCAACAATTTCACAAAATCCCTCGCCTCATTCCGCATATTATCATCATCCATCAAGTCAAATAATTCCTCAAACTGATTGATAACAATAATTACATTTTTGCCTTTCAGCGTTTCGCTCCGTTCTTTCACACAATTCACCAGCCCCAAACTACTCCGCCGCAACGTTTCTTCCAGTTTATTAGCATTCGGCTCAGCCTTGATATCAGGACTCAGCACGTTGCGTTTTGCCAGTGCATTTGCTAAATTCCCAATCGGATCACGACCAGGCGAAAACATTGCTACGCCCCATTTCGTACCGCCTTGCCCCTCAAAACCCGACATTAATTCAGGAATAATTCCAGCTTGAATCAGCGATGATTTCCCACTTCCTGAAATACCAACAATAGACAAAAAACGAGTCGTTTTTAGTTTCTTCAAAACCTCCTTCACCTCCTTATTACGCCCAAAAAAATTCTCTTTATCCGACCCATTATAATTTCTAAGTCCGATAAAGGGATTCTCCGTTGCCGCTGTTTGTGTCGCTGTATTCATAAGGACTTGTGCCATTTTCTTGCGTTGATGTGAATTCATTATTTATCATTCGTCATTGGAAATTTGCCTACCCCTGCTGAGAACTCAATGGTCATTTCATGGGGTAAATTTGAATTTAGAAATTTTACAAAATTCAAACTTTTAAATTTTGAGTATTGACAATTTGAAACCTATCCCATGAATAACCGCCAGGTACTCGGGGCAGGCTAACGATGATTGACCTATGACTAATAAAAAACCATCTGTTTTAATCATACTTATATCACTTCAAAAAGCCTTTATGTTATCATTAAAACAGTATTATTTTGTCGATGCTTTCTTTTAATAAAGGGCTCTTTGACAATTTCTACAAACCTTACATATTTATGTATAAATAATACTTCGAAAGCAGTGAAAACAGGGCGTTAATGATCAGGTGACTTTAAGTCGCCTGCTTACTTTTGTACCGAGTACTCGGTATCAAAGAGCCTAATAAAGATTTAGAATCGCTTATGCTTTTTCTAAAAACATTGATAACAAAGAGGCTTTTTTAGCGATTAGTGACTGGTGATAAATTTGAACTTGCCCCCCAAAAGACTCAAAAAAGAGATTGGGAGTGGGTTCAAGCAGTAAATTTTTAAATTTCTCAACTAATCGCCAATCACTAACCGAAAAAAATGGCTAAAACACCAGAAACAATACTACCGTATCAAGAACTTCCGAAAAATATGGATTACGATTTTCTTCGTAAGGAAGGGATTCGATATGCACAAGCATTAAGTGGCAATATATGGACGGATTATAACGAACATGACCCAGGTGTCACGATACTGGAACAACTTTGCTATGCCTTGACAGAACTCGGCTACAAGACGAATTTTAATATTGAAGTCTTTTTAAAAGAGAGTTTTAAGAACAAAGGAAACCATACTTTTTTTGGAGCAGACGAGATTTTTCCGTGTCAGCCGTACACGATTACCGACTACCGAAAACACGTTATTTATAACATTCCAGAAGTCAAAAATTTATGGCTTTCACCTTCTACCTCAAACATCGTTCGAGGGTTATACAAAGTAAAATTGCAACTCACCGATGTTGATAAAACAACAATCGAAAAGGTTAAAAATAAGGTTCGAGAGCTATTAAATGAAAGTAGAAACCTTTGCGAAGATATTGACACGATTGAGGTATTGCACGCAAATAAGATAAATTTAACAGCAAATATTGAGATTGATTCTGCCTTTATGGGTGAGGAAATTTTGGCACAAGTCATGTTTGAATTGGACGCTTTTATCAACCCGTCCATCAAGCGATATACGCTCAAACAACTCCTTGACGAAGGCAAAACGTACAGCGAAATTTTTGACGGGGCTGCGCCAAAAAATGGTTTTATCAAAGATGAAGATTTAAAACCACTCACCACCGAAATTTATACCTCACGCCTATCCAAAATCATCATGGGAATTGAAGGCGTTTTGGGCGTTTCGGACATGGTTATTTTTAAAGATGATGTGAAAGTTCAAGGCGATTTAATTCCGATTGACGATAATATGTTTCCGATTTTGGATATGAACTTGAATATTCAAGAAAACCAGCCAGACCCAATTTCGATTAGTAGAAGCGGACTCAATTATGACCTCGATTATAGCACGGCGAACCATATTTTAACGACTTTGGAAAGCGACCAGGGCGGTAATTACGAATCCGTGATTGATATAACGCACGAGTTTGAAACCCCAAATTTTTCACTTGCCGAATTTGAAAATTACTTTTCTATTCAAAATCATTTTCCTGAAATTTATGGCGTTGGACAATTGGGTGTTTCCGCTCGGGCAACGCTGGATACGCAGGGTTATGCCAAACAATTAAAGGCGTATTTATTAGTTTTTGAGCAGTTAATGGCGAATTATTTGACGCAATTGGCAAACGTTCAACAATTATTTTCTTTAGAAGAAGGTTTAGAAACAACTTATTTTTATCAAAAATTGACCGAAAAAAACGTACCAAATTTGGACGAAATAATGGTTAATCAAGATATTATGGAAGCCGAACTTCAAAAAATTAATTTAAAATATGAACGCTTTGACGAACGTCGAGCAAAGTTTTTAGACCATCTTTTGGCACGATTCAACGAAAAATTTCCAACACAGCGATTGTTAAATAATTATAAAAATGTTCTACCACAAGAATATCGGGAAGAAGTTAAATACGAAATTTTACAAAATAAAATTGATTTTTTACGCAATTACATCCAAATTAGTCGGGAAAGAGGACAAGGTTTCAATTATTTGAAACCGATGGACGAAAATAATTTATCGGGTTTGTCGCAGCGATTAAGCTATTTATTAAATATAAAACAGCCAAAAGGAAGAATTTCGGACATCATCGAAAACTCCCGAATCAATATTTTTACACCTCGCAGCGATGCCGAACCGACCAAAAAATCATTTCAATTAGAAGAGCGAGAAATTGTTTTCGAATCCTTGGCAGAGGAACACACCACACAATTTTTCTCTGAAAGCGAGTCAATTTTAGAGGAAGTTTTGACACAGGGCATTTTCAGACGCAATTACGAAATTTATCACCACGAGGACACACATACTGTCTTATTCAAAACGGGTAAAAATAGTCGCTTAGAGCTTTTTCAAAAAGATTCGGCAGTCGCCGCAAAGGAATATATTGATAAAATCATTAAATATTTACATCAATTAAATCGGGATAGCGAGGGTTTTCACGTCGTTGAGCATACGCTTTTGCGACCGATTTCGAAGGCGTTGTACGGTTTGGAATTATTGGACGAAAATAACCAGCCGATTTTGCAACAATTCAATTATCAACCGTTGGCAATACAAGAATTAATTGCCGAAAATTTGGATAAATTGGGTATTGCAAAAGAAAAATATATTATTCAGGCAATAGAAGATGGTTTTGAGGTTATTCTTACCGAAGAAAAAGTAAATGATAAAGGAGAAGTTACCATTGAAAACGTTGCAAAATATATAAATAAAATAGATACTGCCATCGAAGCAGATGAAGTAATTGATAATATTATTCGCTTTTTAAAAGATAATTACGAGAAAGGAACAGATATTTTTACTTTAATTCAGTTTCCAGCAGCAGAGCAAAGACCCTCTTACTTAGAAGAAAAATATTACGCTTTTAGAATGAGTATCGTCTTGCCAAAATGGTGCAATCGTTTCAACAATGAGGACTTCAAACAGCTATTTTTCCAAACCCTTCAAGCGAATGTTCCAGCACACATTAGAGTCGATTATCATTGGATGAATTTTGAAGATTTAATGGAGTTTGAAATTGCTTATGACTTTTGGTTAGCCGAAAAGCAAAAAGCTGGCGAGAATACCGTAACCGTTGATACCGCTTCGTATATCATTGCTCACTTATTAAAATTAAATACGCTACTACCTGATGATGCGAACCGAGAAAACTTAATAAAAGATGTCGCATTGGCAAAAATCGATATTGGAATTTAAATTATTGAACTATAACTTGTCCCCCTATTTCGGAAAAAGTAACAAGAATAACAAAGGACACAAAAGGCATTCACATTTTTATTTTGTGACTGTATTTTGTGTCTTTGTGTCTTTGTGTATTTCATCACCGTAGATACGGTTTGTAGAATTGATATTTTCTTGATATTTTATTTAAGGTGCAGCACACTTCCTGTCCCAGTTTATCACAGTCCAGTCTGATTTTTTCAGGGATTTTTTCAGGGATTTTTTCAGGGATTTTTTCAAGGATTTTTCGAGAAAACCTCGGTGAGTACGGTTTGATTTTACTATCGTATTACGAATAATTCTAAACCGATATTAGCTGATATTTTATATTTCAAAAAAAGTAAAAATGAAGCATCATATTGAAAGAATGATTGTTGATTTGTACCTTAATAAGCAAGAAAACGCTTATGAGTTACAGCAAAAAGTCAGTCAGCTTTTTCGTAAAGATTTGGAAAAAATTACGGACAAAGTGTTATCCGAATATTCAGATAAACGCACGACAATTCATATTCCTACTTTAGAAATTGACTTAGGAAATATCCGTGAATCTCATTTTGAATTGGATTTTGTGAAACAATATGAAACGGAATTGCGAAAGGTGATTCGTGCTGCAGTTAGCAAAATAGAAACAAACCCAACTTACCGAAGAGAGAGACAACAAACAACTCAAAATACCAACCCTGAAAATGCAGAACTTTCGTATTTGCAAGACTTTAACACGCAATCAGTTGACGAAAATATTATAGAAATTTTGGTATTTTTTCTTTCCTTTGGTCGCCTTCCGGCTAATGCCTCGAGAGATTTTGATATTAATACTGCTTTACAATACGCCTTGAATCATCAAAAAAACTTAGTAATTCAGCGATTAAAACCACTTTTAAAACAGCAAGAAATTATCCATCGTTTGGTCTATAGTTTTTCGGAAACGACCGCAAATTTATTTTTATCGGCTTTATTGCCCAACCGTTTTCAAGCCATTTCGACCGCTATCGAAAACGCAACTTCGGTCTTTAGTACCAGTCAATTTGGAACAAATCAACAAAAAATTCAAAAAAAATTATTATTAATTTCTTTTGAATTAATACAACGAAATTTTATTCAAAAAAATAAAGTTGAAATTGATTTAACAGCATTAAATACTTCTTTTTTAAACGTTCTGCCCGAACAATGGAAAACCGCTAAAACCCCAATTTATGAAACTGCTTTTATGGCTCAGAAAATGCAAAGAATTAATATTGAAAAACTAATTCAATTACCTTATTCAGCCTTGGTCAAAACCTTGCAAAAAGCAGCGAATCGTCAATTTATTATTAAAAATAGCTCTGTAAATCAACGAGAAATTTTATTGAAAATTCTTGCTCAAAATCACTTACAGGCGATTCAAAAAATCTTAGATTCATTTATTAATACAACAGGTAAAATCGTTGAAAATGAGTTTTTGACTATTTTAAGCCCAGAAGAAAAAGAAAAACAGCGAAATATTCAAGAAGAAAGTTCAAAGGAATTATCAAAAATAAATCAAGAAAAAATTATAAATATCGTTTGGTCAGCAATTTTTGAGCAATTTTCAAAGTACGAAACGCCAGACAAAATTCAAATCAAACGACTTGAGCGAGCGATTCAAGATAGCTTGAAACAGATGAAAAATAGTGGACGTGAAGATGAAAGTGGAAATGAACGTGAAAATAAAAGTGGAAAAAATACCGAGCAGCAAGCGATTTATTTGGTTAAACGGGCGGAAGATATCTTAGAAATTTATTTGACAGAAGGTTATTTTATTCAAAATATCGGGTTGAATGAACTTATCGAAAAAATGCTCAATACCGACGCTGTTCAACTTCGTTTTTTATTAAATCGAATCGCTAAAACAGTAACGGCACAAAATCGTTTGACGAAAGATTTGTCACTAAAAAACCTTGAAAAAATATTAAAAATACTCGTTTATAATACCGAATTCATTCAAACAATTCAGGGTTTAATCTCAGAAACACAGCAAATTATTTTATTACAAAATGTGATTCAGCAGCAATTAAAATATGGGAAAATTGACGCTATTTTGACCTTAGATGAGTTTTTTCAATCGGTTGAATTTGAAAGTTTACCGCCTAACTTTTTAGATAATTTGATTCAACAATCAACTACTGAAACGACACAAATATTTATTACCGATTATTTCGCAGCCGAAACCGTTATCAATCCGATAGGGGAATCCGAAGTGCCAGAATTATTTGAAGCAACTCGATTTTTAGATTATTTTCATCAATATTTCAATCAAAATACGATGCAAAATAAAGGTGAAATTTGGTGGACAAAAACGATTTCGATTGATGATTTAAACCAAAATTTTCAGTCTATTATTTCAATTTATCCCAATGAAATAAAAAATATTTTTAATGCTTTTTTAAAACAAAAAAATATATCAACTGCATTAATCGACTTATTAAATCAAAATAATTTAACGGTTTTGATGAATTTAATTGAACCAAATATTTTTGGTTTTATTAGTACAATGATTCTGACCGCCGAGGAATATACATCTATTAATAAAGCATGGGAAATTACGCTAAAATCGTATTTCAGCACACCAAAACCCTTTAGTACCCATACTTTTACGCAACAAGTTTTATTATTATTAGCACAAGAATTAAAACAATCTTACCAAGAAACCATCGAAGAAATTTTGGTTTACTCCAATACTCAAATTAAAAATAATCAACATCGCTATCATGCCTTGAAACACATTATTCAGCAAGATATTCGCATGAAAAATATACCTCAATTATTAATCAAAAGTATGGGTAATGAGGAGTTTATAGATAATAATATTGATTCAAACCAAAATACAAATAAAGAAAATTTATTATTAAAAAGTATTAAGGCTGAATTGCTTCGATTAAAACAAAAATTAGATGCCGAAATTACGTCAAACCAAAATGCAGGTGAAGAAAATCTATTATTAAAAAATATTAAGGCTGAATTACTTCGATTAAAACAAAAATTAGATGCCGAAATTACGTCAAACCAAAATGCAGGTGAAGAAAATCTATTATTAGAAAATGTTAAGGCTGAATTACTTCGATTAAAACAAAAATTAGATGCCGAAATTACGCCAAACCAAAATGCAGGTGAAGAAAATCTATTATTAAAAAATATTAAGGCTGAATTACTTCGATTAAAACAAAAATTAGATGCCGAAATCACGTCAAACCAAAATGCAGGTGAGGAAAATCTATTATTAGAAAATGTTAAGGCTGAATTACTTCGATTAAAGCAAAAATTAGATGCCGAAATTACGCCAAACCAAAATGCAGGTGAGGAAAATCTATTATTAGAAAATGTTAAGGCTGAATTACTTCGATTAAAGCAAAAGTTAGATGCCGAAATCACGTCAAACCAAAATGCAGGTGAAGAAAATCTATTATTAGAAA
>Ga0222647_1000529_pt1 | contig 15736 bp, 10 predicted proteins | sample AntAcemetagen333_FD_179864 | JGI IMG/M metagenome (GOLD analysis project Ga0222647, IMG submission 179864) | Saline water microbial communities from Ace Lake, Antarctica - #333 | ecosystem: Environmental > Aquatic > Non-marine Saline and Alkaline > Saline | place: Antarctica: Ace Lake...
AAATAAATTTAGAATTCCAGATTATTACAGGTTAGACGTTGGTCTAAACATCGAAGGAAATCATAAAATTAAAAAATTCGCACATAGTTTTTGGAATATCTCTGTTTACAATGTATTAGGTAGAAACAACCCTTTTGCAGTATTTTTTGTTACAGAAAACGGTAATGTGCAAGCCTATCAAAGTTCTATCTTCTCTACTCCAATCCCTACAATAACCTATAATTTTAAATTTTAAAAATATGAAATTATTAAAATCAACTACATCAAAACTCTTGTTATTTTTAATCGTTTTTAGCTGTGTAGAGCCTATCGATATAAAAACGATTACCTATGAAAATTACTTGGTAATTGAGGCAACCATAACAAACGAATTAAAAAATCATACAATAGTAGTATCAAGAACCTTTGAAGTTGATAAAAATGGTGCAAATCCAGAAACCCAAGCAAAAGTTTCTATTATTGATAGCGAAAATAACACCTATCTTTTTAATGAAACTTTATCAGGTACATATGTTTCTGTAAATCAATTTAAAGCAGATAAGAACAAATCATACACTTTAAAAGTAGTTACAAAAAACGGAAATTCGTACTCATCAACTTCAGAAAAATTAACAGCTGCAACACAAATAGAAAAATTAACAACAAAAATTGAAACTTCTACTGAAGGCGTTGATGGTGTAACCATATCTGTGCATAGTTTTAACCCTAATAATGATTCTAATTATTACAGATATAAATACGAGGAAACTTATAAAATAGCACCTCCTTTCTGGTCTGATGAAGAAATAGCAATTGTTTCTGACAGAGAACCATACCGAGTAGAAGTTGTAAAAAGAACTATTAATAATAAGGAATGTTATCAAACAATAAATTCTAAAAAAATAATTTTAACAGAAACAAAATCCTTAGCAGAAGATCGCGTAAACTATCCAGTAAGATTTATACTTGATTCAGATTTCATAATCTCAAAACGATATAGTATTTTAGTAAAACAATACGTACAAACTTTTAAAGCGTACAATTATTATGAAACGCTAAAAAAACTATCGAGTTCAGAAAGTGTATTTACGCAATCGCAACCTGGTTTTATTTCGGGTAATATCGTGTCAGATACTGATAAAAATGAGAAAATAATCGGTTTTTTTGAAGTCTCTTCGGTTTCAGAAAAAAGAATTTTCTTTAATTACGAAGATGTTTTTCCGAATAAAATACCAGAATATCCGTATTCATGTGATTTTTTAGCGCCTATTCTGTATGATTCATTTACAAAACAATATCCATTAGTTGACTTAATTAAAGATAATACTCATACCTATTACCGAGAAAACGATACGGGTCTTGCTTATTTAGAAGGCAACTATTTAATGGTTCCAAAAGTATGTGGCGATTGTACTGTACTAGGTTCTAATATAAAACCATCCTTTTGGGTAGATTAGCAATAAAAGTTATGATAAAAAAAATATTTATTTCTTGTTTTACACTACTCTTAGTGATGAGTGCTGCTGCACAAGTTGGTACATTTAATAATATTGATAGTTATCCGCAAGAAAAAATTTACGTACACACAAACAGTAATTTTTTCTTAACAGGAGAGTCTTTAGTCTTTAAAATATATTGTTTAGATAAAGATTCAAATCAAATGAGTTCTTTAAGTAAAGTTGGTTATGTAGAACTTATAGACAAAGAAAATAGAAGTATTTATAAGCAAAAAATAAATTTAAATAAAGGAATTGGTACTGGCGCTATTTTCTTGTCATCAACCCTAAAAACAGCTACATATAAATTAATTTCGTACACCCAATGGATGCGAAATAAACAAAATTTCTTTGAAGAAAACATCTTTATCGTCAATCCTTTTTCAAATAAATTAACTTCTACAGATTCTCTTAAACTAAATAATTATAATACCTCTTTTACAGAAAATAGTACGTTATTAGATCTCTCTTCGGATAAGAAAATATATCAGAAAAGAGAAAAAGTAGTTTTAAACTTTAATACAAACAATTCAGAAAACGTATCAATATCTGTTCGCAAATATGATAGTATTGAAATTCCGAATAAAATAAATTCTTTAAAATTTATAGAAAACTTTAAACATTCTAATACAAATTCAAAAAAAACATATCTGCCAGAATTAAGAGGTTCATTATTTAAGGGAGCTATTGCCTCTAATACTAATTTAGATCTATTTAATAAAAAAATTGGACTGTCATTTATTGGTGAAAATAAAATCACAAAAATATCTGTAACAGACTCATTAGGTGTGTTTTATTTTAACATCAACCAACCTTTTGATGCAAATGAAGTAATTATTGAAGTTTTAGAAGAAGACAATAAAAACTATACGATTTCTCTAATCACAGACAATGATTTAGAAAAACAATTTGAAAATTTTGATGAATTATTACTTACGGAAAACATCCGGAAAATTATTAAACAAAGAAGTTTATATACACAAATAGAGAATGCTTACAATGAAGTAAAACTGCCTACTTTAAAACCCGTTTTAAAGAATGAATATGTATTTCAAGAAAATGAAAATAAAATAATTTATAATTTAGATGAGTATGAAAGGTTTAAAACGATTAAAGAAGTTGCTGTAGAAATATTACAAGATGTTTGGATTCGTAAAAAGAAAGACAATTACACCTTTAATTTAAGAGATGTTAACTTAGAATCAAATACAGAACTAGAAACACTTTTAATTGTCGATGGTTTTATTTTACACAATCATACCGATTTTATCGATTTTGATGCTTTAAAAATTAAGAGTATCGAAATTGTAAAAGAAAAATATCTTTTTGGTGCTAAAATATACCAAGGTATTATAAATGTAGCAACATTTAAAAATAAATTTGAACCATCCATTAATAATAAAAATAAGTTTATTCTACTAAAAGAAAGCAACCCTAAAACCTCTTTTAATCCTGATTATACTGCAGCTGAAAATAAAAGAATCCCTGATTTTAGAACGCAATTGTTATGGAGCTCTAATATAACTGATGATATAATTTCTTTTTATACTTCTGATGTTACTGGGACATTTGAAGCAATTATAGAAGGATTCACAAAAGAAGGAACTGCTATTTATGAGAAAATAATTTTTGCAGTAAAATAACTTAAAGTGCTTTTAGGTTTTTTGTTTACATTTATCAAATGAATTTCCTTGCCCACCTATACCTTTCTCAAAACGATACCAATATAATGATTGGCAATTTTATAGCCGATCATATTAGAGGTAATAAATATGAAGAGTTTTCTAAAGAAATTCAGCAAGGTATTTTTCTACATAGAGAAATAGACACCTTTACAGATGCGCATAAAGTAGTTCGAAAAAGTAAAAGACGTTTACATAAACGTTATAGACATTATGATGGCGTAATTATCGATATATTTTTCGATCATTTCTTAGCTAAAAACTGGGCAAATTATTCAGCCATCCCTTTGGATGTATATACCAATTCTATCAATAATTTATTCGATAAAATTTCACCAGAATTACCAATAAAATCCCAACAATTCATCAAATATATGATTGAATATAATATATTATTCAATTATCAATTTGAAGAGGGAATTGAGAAAGTTTTAAACGGAATGAACCACAGAACCAAAGGGAAATCTCAAATGAATTTGGCTATTGAAGATTTACAGATTTTACACAAAGAATTTGAAGAAGATTTTACAGTTTTCTATAAAGATTTGCTATATTTCACTAATCAAAAATTAAAAGAATTATCCGTTATAAAATAGCACCAAATCTTATTCTTAATTTATGAATGCTAAATTTATTTCAGGAGTTCCCCGTCAAATAAAACTTTATAATACTAAAATCCTGAATCTAGTTCAGGTTAAAAAACCTCTAAACTTATGAAGAAAATTATATTTCTTTTTGCTATTTCGATATTCTTATTTAATTGCAAAACAAATCCTAAATCAAAAAAAACCATTGGTTTTATTGCGGAAAAAGCAATGGTAGTTTCTGCTAAACTAGAAGCTTCAAAAATTGGTTCCGCTATTTTACAAAAAGGCGGTAATGCATATGATGCAATGATTGCAACACATTTTGCATTGGCAGTTGTATATCCTGTTGCCGGTAATATTGGCGGTGGCGGTTTTATGGTTTACAGAGATAAAGATGGCACAACTGGTACATTAGATTTTAGAGAAAAAGCACCAATTACAGCTCATAAAGACATGTATTTAGATAAAAATGGCGATGTTATAGAAAACAAAAGTACTTTAGGTGCGCATGCAGTTGCTGTTCCCGGCTCTGTAGCGGGTATATTTGCTGTCTATGAAAAATTTGGAAGTTTGCCTTTTAAAGACCTTATTCAGCCTTCAATCGATTTAGCTAGAAATGGGTATATCGTTACTAAAAATGAAGCAGAAGATTTAAACGCTGCTGCTGATAGGTTTAAAAAAGTAAATAATTACGAAACTGTTTTTGGTAAAGAATGGAAAGAAGGTGATATTCTAAAGCAAGAAGAACTAGCAAAAACGTTAGAAAGGATTCGTGATTTTGGAAAAGACGGATTTTACAAAGGGGAAACTGCCGATTTTTTAGTGAATTATGTAACTGAATTAGGTGGAATTATATCTCACGAGGACCTAGAAAAATACGAAGCTGTTTGGCGTAATCCAATCACCTTTAATTTTAAAGGTTATAAAATAACTTCTATGAATTTGCCAGCAAGCGGCGGGATTTGTTTGGCACAAATTTTAAAATCTATTGAGCCTTATGATTTATCTAAAATAGCACACAATTCAACCGAATACATTCAGTTATTAACAGAAGCAGAAAGAAGATCGTATGCAGACAGAGCACATTATTTAGGTGATATTGATTTCGTAAAAGTGCCTGTAGATAGTTTAACAGACACCAACTATATTAACAACAGAATGCGTTCTTTTTCTTGGGATAAGGCAACGCCATCATCCGAAGTTTCGCAAGGAAAAATTTTGGGATATGAAAGTGATGAAACAACTCATTATTCAATTATAGATCAATTTGGAAATGCTGTTTCTGTAACGACAACTTTAAATACTGGTTATGGTTCTAAAGTAGTAGTAAAAGGTGCTGGTTTTATTTTAAATAATGAAATGGACGATTTTAGCGTTAAAGCCGGTGTGCCAAATGTTTATGGTTTAGTAGGTTCTAAAGCAAACGAAATTGCATCAGAAAAAAGAATGCTAAGTTCTATGGCGCCAACGATTGTAGAAAAAGACGGGAAATTAAAAATGGTGGTTGGAACTCCTGGAGGTTCTACAATTATAACATCGGTTTTACAAAATATTTTAAATGTAACCGAGTATAATATGGGAATGCAAGAGTCTGTTGATAAAGCTCGTTTTCATCATCAATGGTTGCCAGATTATATTACACTTGAACCAAATGGTTTTAATGCAAACACAAAAAAGAAATTAGAATCTTTAGGATATACAATTTTCGAAAAAAATTCTTTGATTATCGGTAGAGTAGACGCTATTTTAGTATTACCCGATGGTAAACTAGAAAGCGGCGCAGATAAGCGAGGTGATGATGCTGCTGTTGGGTTTTAGTGTTTAGTGAAAATTAAAAAAGCAATAAAACTAAATGTTCTAGATACAAAATTCTTGAAAAAAAATCTCACTAGAACTAACAACGACCAATAACCAAAAAACATCAACAATCAACAAAAAAACATCAACTAACAATGACACAACCATTCCATATTGCAATACCCGTGAAGAATTTAGAGAAATGCAGAACTTTTTACAGAGATATTTTAAACTGTGAAGAAGGACGTAGTTCAGAACATTGGGTAGATTTTAATTTCTTCGGTCATCAATTGGTGATTCATCAAAAAGAAGATTTTAAACCTGAAAGAATTTCGAATCTTGTGGATGGACATGATGTTCCTGTTCCGCATTTTGGAGTCGTTTTAACTTGGGAAGATTGGCACATTTTAGCTGATAAGCTAAAAGCTACAAATACAAAGTTTGTAATAGCACCAGGAATCCGTTTTCAAGGAAAAGTAGGTGAACAAGCAACCATGTTTTTTAATGATCCAGAAAATAATGCTTTAGAGTTTAAAGCTTTTAAAGATATGAGTCAGTTGTTTGCAAAGTAAATTCAAATTTATCTTTAACAATTCCCTCTTATTTTATTGTGTAGATTTTTTTATCTTTAAAAAACGAACTAAAATATATTTATTATGAAAAAAACACTTGTCCTTTTTTCAGTCTTTATCTCATTTACTTGTTTTTCCCAAAACACACGTCTATTAAGACAACCAACCCTTTCTAGCACAGATATTGTATTTGTATATGCAGCAGATTTATGGAAAGTTTCATTAAATGGTGGTAATGCAGTTCGTTTAACTAGTGATGATGGGTATGAAACCGATCCTCATTTTTCAAAAGATGGAAATTGGATTGCCTTTACTGCCCAGTATGACGGAAATACAGACGTGTTTTTAGTTTCAAAAAATGGAGGCGAACCAAAGCGGTTAACCTATCACCCATCTAATGACGTTGTTCAAGGTTGGACACCAGGCGGAAAAATTCTTTTTCGCTCAGACAGAGAATCAAAACCAACACAAACGAATAAATTTTTCACAATTTCTACGGATGGAGGAATGCCAGAAGCTTTTCCACTTCCAAGAGCTGCTTTCGGAGAAATTTCAGAAGACAATACATACATTGCCTACACGCCTATTACCAGTTGGGATTCTGAATGGAGAAATTATAGAGGCGGACAAGCAATGCCCATTTGGATTCTAAATTTAAAAACAAATGAACTTATCAAAACTCCCCAGCTAGATGGCGAAAGACATGTTAACCCAGTTTGGTATAAAGGTGATGTTTATTATATTTCCGAAAGAGATTATACCGCAAATGTTTGGTCTTATAACATAACTACCAAACAAGAAAAACAAATTACGTTTCATAAAAAATTTGATGTTAAAAATATTGATGCAAATGAAACGAATATAATTTATGAACAAGGCGGATTTTTGCACATGCTAAATCCTGAAACGAAGGAAACATCACAAATTATAATTAACGTAAAAGGAGATTTAAATTATTCTAGAGAAAGATGGATGGATGTTAGTGGAAGTAATTTAACGAATCCTAATGTATCTCCTCAAGGAGAAAGAGCCATTTTTGAGCATAGAGGTGATATTTTCACAGTACCTAAAGAAAAAGGAAGCTGGAGAAACCTTACCAATTCATCAGGTATTGCAGATCGTTCACCAATTTGGTCTCCTAAAGGAGATAAAGTTGCTTGGTTTTCTGACAAAAGTGGTGAATACCAAATTGTTATTGCTGATCAAAATGGAGAACATCAAGAATTTATAAAATTACCAAATCCGACTTTTTATTTTCAACCAGATTGGTCTCCTGACGGAAAACACATTGCATACACCGATACAAATTTTGTAATTTGGATTCTAAATTTAGAAAACAAAAAAATTACAAAAGTAGATGCAGACGGATATGCACATCCTAATAGAACAATGAATCCTAAATGGTCACCAGATAGCGATTGGATTACCTATGCAAAACAAAACAATAATAATTTTAAATCTATTTATGCGTATCAAATAAGTACAAAAAAAATAGTAGAAATTACAGATCCAATTGCAGATGCAATTTCACCAATTTGGGATGCTTCAGGTAAATACATTTATACCTTAGCAAGTACCGATTATGGTTTACAAACAGGCTGGCTAGACATGAGTTCTTACGACGCAAATGTTACAAGAACTTTATATGCAGTAGTTTTAAACTCGAAAGACAAAGCACCTGTAATGCCAAAAACAGATGAAGCTTCTATTCAAAAAGAGAAAGAAGATGAAAAAGATGACAAAAAAACAGCCGAAAAATCATCAGAAGAAATTAAAGTAATTATTGATGAAAATGGGTTATTTAACAGAGCTGTTGTTTTAAAATTACCAGCAAGAAATTATACAGCTTTATTAAATGGACCAAAAGACAAAGTGTTTATTGCAGAGGAAGTTCTGAATTTTCAGGGCTTAACAGTGCATAGTTATGATGTAACCAAAGAAAAAGCAACTGTTTTTGCAACAGGTGTTTCTTCGATGACAGCGTCAAATGATCGAAATACAATTTTACTTTCTAAAAAAGGAAATTGGAGTTTAGAAAAAAGTACAGCAGAAAAAGCTGGAGATGAAACCTTAAAAACAGATATGAAAATAAAGGTAGATCCAAAAGCAGAAGCACATCAAATTTTTAAAGAAGGTTGGCGTTTTATGAGAGATTTTTTATATGTAAACAATGTACACGGAGCACCTTGGGATGATGTATACAAATGGTACTCTCCTTGGATAAACGATGTAAAACATCGAACAGACTTAAATTATGTAGTAGATATTATGAGTGGTGAAGTTGCTATTGGCCACTCGTATGTTTCTGGCGGCGATATGCCAAATATTAATAAGGTTCCTGTTGGTTTATTAGGTGCAGATTTAGAAAAAAATAATGGCTTTTATCGATTTGCAAAAATTTACAATGGAGAACGCTGGAATCCAACGGTTGCTGCTCCTCTTGGTTTACCAGGAGTAGATGTAAATACTGGCGATTATTTAATAGCTATAAATGGTGTTTCTTTAACATCAGAAATGAATCCTTATCAATTATTAGAGCAAACTGCTGGAAGAGAAATTTATATAAAAGTAAATGATATTCCATCAGAAAAAGATGCTAGAACAGTTTTAATCACGCCTACTTTTAGCGAAAGAGAACTAAGATCTATAGATTGGGTAGAAGGTAATAAAAGAAAAGTTGATGAACTTTCAGCTGGGAAATTAGCCTATGTGTATGTTCCTAATACGAGTCAACCTGGTTTTACGTCTTTTAATCGGTATTATTTTTCTCAACAAGATAAAAAAGGTGTTATAATTGACGAAAGAAATAATGGTGGTGGTTCTGCTGCAGATTATATGATTGATATTATGTCTAGAGAAGTTGTTGGTTTTTTTAACAGCAAGAGTGAAAGTAGAAGACCGTGGACGACACCTATGGCCGGAATTTGGGGTCCGAAAGTAATGATTATTAACGAAAGAGCAGGTTCTGGTGGAGATTTACTACCTTATATGTTTAAAGAAAAAAAACTTGGTCCTTTAGTAGGTACAAGAACTTGGGGCGGTTTAGTTGGAACTTGGGATACTCCACAATTTATTGATGGAGGAAGAATGGTTGCGCCGCGTGGTGGTTTTTTTGATGTTAACGGAAATTGGGCTGTAGAAGGAGAAGGGGTTGCCCCAGATATTGAGGTGCATCAAACCCCAAAAGACGTTTTACTAGGTCATGATCCTCAATTAGAAAAGGCAGTTGAAGAAGCTTTAAGATTGTTAAAAGGAAACGAATTCCAATTACAACCCGAGCCAAAAGCTCCAATTCGCTCAAAAAGACCAAAAGGATATCAAAAAGATAATTAATCTGAAAATAAACACCTATCAGTTCCTGCTTTTGCGGGAATTGATTTTTAAAAACAATAAATCTCTTTTAAAATTAATCAGAGTATCTAAAAGAAGGTGAAAATAAAAGAATATCCGCAATCAAAACTAAATAGAATTAAAAAGGCCGCAAATAGAGGAACCCGAAGATTATAATCTTACCGTTTGGGCCGGATTAATACCAATTAAACAAGTAGCGGAATATCCAATATCAGACAAAGGAAAGCCGGGAAATATGGAAATACCCAAACGTGTTCTAGATTATTATGAAGAAAACAAATAGGGTCTTCTAAAAAAGAATTAAATTAGCTTTTCAATATATAATTTATTAAATGAAGAAGCTTTTTAAATTTATAGGTATTATTTTAGTGCTGTTGTTTGTTGTTATTGGTGTGTATTACTTTGTGAATAATGAACCTTTACCTGAAGGAAAAAAAGGCATAGAAGCAGATGCACTAGCAATTAAAATGTTTAATGCTATGAACCACGAAGCTTTTGAAAACACAGAAGTTTTGGAGTGGAACTTGAGAGGAGAACACTTTTACAAATGGCACAAAAAGGAGGGTTTTGTTATCATTTCATGGAAAAACAATAAAGTATTTTTAAATACCTCACAACCAAATAAATCAGAAGTTTTTGTTGTTGATGAAAAGGTGGAAAACGAAGAAATTTTAAAACAAGCGCAAGACTTTTTTAACAACGATTCTTTTTGGTTAATCGCACCTTACAAAATCTTTGATTCAGGTACGCAAAGAAGCATCGTAAAACATGAAGGCAAAGATGCTTTGTTAATTACCTACACCTCTGGTGGCTCAACCCCTGGAGATTCTTACCTATGGGTTTTAGATGAAAAATACATTCCTACTTCGTTTAAAATGTGGACCAAAATAATTCCTATTGGGGGCGTTTCTGCCACTTGGGCTGATTGGAAAGAAACAAAAACAGGCATAAAACTTCCAACAAAACACACACTTTCTTTATTTGGTTTAGAAATAAATATGGGAGATGTAAAATCCGAAAATCCGAAAGCTGATATTTTAGCGAACCGAGTCCTAAAAGCAATTAACCACGAAGCCTATAAAAAAACGCGTTATTTAGAATGGGATTTTGGAGGAAGAAGAAGTTTTAAATGGGATAAAGAAAATCATATTGCAACTGTTTCTTGGGATAGCATTCGTGTAAATTTACAACCTAATAATTTAGAAAAAAGCACTGTTTACTTTAACGAAATAAAACAAATAACTGCTGATGTTGACATTGTAAAAAAAGCTTTAGCTATTTTTAATAATGATAATTTTTGGTTGGTCGCTCCTCACAAACTATTTGATTACGGCACAATTAGAAGTATTAAAAAAGTTGATAATAAGGATGCTCTTTTAGTAAAGTACACAACAGGAGGTTCTACCCCTGGCGATTCTTATATTTGGATTTTAGATGAGAATTACATCCCACAAAGCTATAAAATGTTTGTTCCGAGTATGCAAATGAACGGAGTAAATGCAACTTGGGAAGATTGGATTACCACAAAAAGTGGTACTTTATTACCAACAAATCATACTTTTGATAGCGGAAGTAAATTAAGCATGGGGAAAGTAAAAGCATATAACTAATGACATCAAAACACATTTCAAACGGAATTTTAAGAGCCTTAGCTATCATATTAGGTATTGTACTTTTACTTTATTTTTTATTCAAAATTCAATCCGTAATCGTCTACATAATTATTGCTGCAATACTATCGTTAATTGGTAGACCAATTATATTATTTTTAAAAAATAGGTTGAAGTTTCCAAATATAATTGCCGTAATAGCAACTATGATTTTAATGCTTAGTTTATTAACAGGATTAGTAGTTTTATTTATTCCTTTAGTTTTAGAACAAGGAAAAAATTTATCTCTTTTACACGTAGATGAATTACAAGCAAATGTTCAAGATGTTTTTAATCAAATTACTGCCTACTTTTCATCAAAAGGTATCGATGTTTTAAGCGAACTAAAAAACATGAATCTAGTCTCTCAATTTAAAGCAATTCCAAATCTACTAAACACAATTCTCGGTGCTTTGGGTTCTTTAAGTATTGGTTTATTATCGGTCTTGTTCATATCATTCTTCTTGATGAAAGACAGTCAATTACTTAAAAAAGGGTTGTTAACATTGATGCCAAGTAATACGGAAAGTAGATTTTCAAAATCCTTAGAAACTATTAATAACCTACTATCTAGTTATTTTATTGGCTTAATCTTACAAATAACAATTCTATTTGTTATTTATACGATTATTTTGCTAAGTTTTGGAATTTCAAATGCAGTTGTAATCGCTTTTTTATGTGCTTTATTAAACTTAATTCCATACGTAGGTCCATTAATTGGCGCCTTAATAATGTTTACTTTATCGATGATAAACAACATTGGCCAAGATTTTCAAACAGCGATTTTACCAACTTCTTTATGGATTTTATTTTGCTACGGATTAGCGCAATTAGTGGATAATTTTTTAAGTCAGCCTTTAATCTTTTCCAAAACCACGAAATCGCATCCTTTAGAAATTTTTTTAATTATTGTTATTGGTGGTTTATTATTTGGTGTTTTAGGAATGATAACAGCAGTGCCTTGTTATACCGCTTTAAAAGTGATTTTAAAAGAATTTTTATCAGAAAATAAAATCGTAAAATCCTTAACAAAAGATATTTAATCAATTTTGAATCTTTCAATTTTACAAGCAATAGTACAAGAGTTTATCGATGATAATTTAAAATCAAATATTACAAAACTGATTTTAAAAGGGAGTCCCTTTGATGAAATTTCATCACAAGAAGTAGCAAATCAAATTGTTGCCAAACAAAAATCTGAACAGAAATTACCCACTTGGTTTGCTACTAAAAACATTTATTATCCGCCAAAAATTAGTATTGAGCAAACCTCATCAGAAATTGCAGCAGCTTACAAAGCTACCTTAGTTTCTGGCAGTTCAATTATCGATATTACAGGTGGTTTTGGTATAGATTGTTACTACTTTTCGAAGCAATTTAACCATGTTATTCATTGTGAAATTAATGAAGAGTTATCTACAATTGTAAACCATAATTATCAACAATTAAACATTAAAAATATTGCTACTTTTTCTGGTAACGGAATTGATTTTTTAAAAAACACCAAAGAAACTTTTGATTGTATTTATATAGATCCATCTAGAAGAAATGATACAAAGGGTAAAGTGTTTTTACTAAAAGACTGCTTGCCAAATGTTCCAGAAAACATCGATTTTCTTTTTACAAAAGCGAATCAAATTTTAGTGAAAAACTCTCCTATTTTAGACATTTCTAGCGCAATATCAGAATTAAAATTTGTAAAAGAGATTCATGTAATTGCTATTAAAAACGAAGTAAAAGAAGTGCTCTTTTTATTAGAGAAAAATTACAAAAAAGAAATTAAAATAAAAACAATTAATATTCTAGATGAAAACTCACAGAGATTTGACTTTGATTTTAATGACGAAGCTACTTCAAATTATCATCAACCACTAACCTATTTATTCGAGCCAAATGCCGCAATTTTAAAATCTGGCGGGTTTCATCAAATATCAAAACAGTTAAATCTGTTTAAAATTCATCAACATTCACATTTATACACTTCAGATACATTAATCAATTTTCCAGGAAGATGTTTTAAAGTTCTTACAGTTTTAAATTACGATAAGAAAAAAATAAAAAAACTTGTACCTGAACACAAAGCAAATATTACTACTAGAAATTTCCCAAAAACAGTGGCGCAAATACGAAAAGAAACCAATCTAAAAGATGGAGGAAATACATATATATTTTTCACAACTGACGAAATGTGTGAATTAAAGGCAATTATTTGTGAAAAAAAATAAATACTATTCAATAATTTAGCAAAAAAATTGTTTATATAATAAATATTGATTACTTTTATAAGATATTACTTAGTGTGTTTTTTATTTAGGGGTTTAAAACACTTGAAATTAAGTCTCGAATTTAAATTCGAGACTTTTTTTATACTACCATTTTTTAGTAAGTTTGTAGAGAACCCATTACTCTAATTTTTATGCAAACTATACAGTATCAAGGTTTAAAGATATCATCAAGTAATCAACAAAAAGTAGATGATTTTTTAGTGGTAGAAGCAGCACTTCAAATAAACATAAATAATGAGCCTTATACAGTGGTTATGAGAACTCCTAATGATGATTTTGAGTTGGTTAGAGGGTTGCTTTTTGCAGAAGATATTTATAAAAAAACAACTTCTTTAACCTATAAAATTATTAAAAAAGAAGCCACAATTATTTCTATTATAAATGTTGATATTTCTAAAGAAGATTTAGGAAAAGGGTATTTAAACAAAAGAACTTTATTGTCTGTTTCTTCGTGTGGTATTTGTGGCAAACAAGAATTAAAAGACATCAAAGTAGCTGGAAATAAATTGGAACAAATTTTCTTTTCATCAGAAAATTTACATAAAATGTTCTCTAAAATGAATGCTTTTCAAGAAACTTTTAAAAAAACTGGAGGCAGTCATGCGGCGGCAATTTTTGATAAAAATCAAGAATTATTAACGATCAAAGAAGATATTGGCAGACATAATGCTGTTGATAAAACTGTTGGCGATTTGTTAGAGAAAAATAGTCTAAAAAAAGCAAATTACTTGTTCGTAAGTGGTCGAGTTTCTTACGAAATTGTAAGCAAAGCATTTATTGCAAAGATACCTATACTTGTAGCTGTCTCTGCCTGCTCCTCTTTGGCTGTTGATTTTGCAAAAGAATTCGGAATTTGCTTAATAGGCTTTTCGAGAAATCAAAAAATGACTATTTACTCCAATCCAGATTATCTAAAAAATTTAGAAAATGTCTAAAAAAACAACTGCACAACCGCCAGAAAAATTAACAGGAATTCAGTTAACGGATATTCCAAAATCTTCTGTTGGCATAAAAGCAATTACATCTGCATTAACACATATTAAAGACGAAGTTGGAATTTTAAAAGGGATTGGTTTATTAAAAAATCTAAATCAAAAAGATGGTTTTGATTGCCCCGGTTGCGCGTGGCCAGATCCAGATGAAAAACGTGCTTTTTTAGCTGAATATTGTGAAAATGGCGCAAAAGCCGTTGCAGAAGAAGCTACTAAAAACATGGTTTCTCCGATGTTTTTTACAACACATGCTGTTGCAGAATTAGCTAAATTATCTGATTATGAAATTGGTAAGAGTGGTCGAATTACTCACCCAATGTATTTGGCAGAAGGAAAAACGCATTATGAAGAAATTTCGTGGGGCAAAGCTTTTCATTTAATTGCTGATGAGTTAAATGCACTGAATTCTCCTAATGAAGCTGTTTTTTACACCTCAGGTAGAACCAGTAACGAAGCTGCTTTTTTATATCAATTATTTGTGCGTGAATTCGGAACAAATAATTTACCAGATTGTTCTAATATGTGCCACGAATCTAGTGGCGCTGCACTTTCCGAAACTTTAGGTATTGGTAAAGGATCTGTTACTTTAGATGACTTTAATCATGCCGATTTAGTGATCGTAATTGGTCAAAATCCTGGGACAAATCATCCAAGAATGTTAACCGCTTTAAGTGAAACTAAAAAGAAAGGCGGAAAAATTATAACTATAAATCCGCTTCCAGAAGTTGGATTGATGAATTATAAAGACCCTCAAAATCCTTTAAAATGGTTTGGTTCAGGTCAAAATTTAACAGATTTATTTCTACAAGTAAAAATAAATGGAGATGTTGCCTTGTTAAAAATTATTTTAAAACTGATGAAAAAGCAAGAAGAAATAAAACCAAATTCAGTTTTTAATCATCAATTTATAAAAGAAAAAACAGCAGGGATTGAAGAATTATTAAAAGATTTAGACAACTATTCTATTGAAGAATTATTGCCTAAAACTGGCATTACTTTGGCTGAAATAGAAAAGGCCACAGAACTAATTATCAATAATGAAAACATAATTATTTGTTGGGCAATGGGTTTAACGCAGCATAAAAATGCTGTTGACAATATTCGTGAAATTGTAAATATGCTCCTTTTAAAAGGAAGCATTGGCAAAAAAGGCGCGGGTACTTGCCCTGTTCGTGGACATTCTAATGTGCAAGGAGACAGAACTATGGGTATTTGGGAAAAACCCCCTACTTCTTTTCTTGATAATCTACAAAGGGAATTCAATTTTAAAGTACCAAGAAAAAATGGTTTAGATGTTGTAGAAGCTATTGAAGCGATGCACCAGAAAAAAGCAACAGTCTTTTTTG
>Ga0222647_1000539_pt1 | contig 15592 bp, 13 predicted proteins | sample AntAcemetagen333_FD_179864 | JGI IMG/M metagenome (GOLD analysis project Ga0222647, IMG submission 179864) | Saline water microbial communities from Ace Lake, Antarctica - #333 | ecosystem: Environmental > Aquatic > Non-marine Saline and Alkaline > Saline | place: Antarctica: Ace Lake...
TACGAGGTTCAAAATTTTGATAAATTAGGTTTAATACGTCGGAATTTCCGGAAATCAACCCTTGAATATAATATTGCTGCGGATTCGTTGACATTATGTCTTGTTTTTTTGAGTAAATAATAAACTACTACTGGGGGTGTTTTGTATTTAAAATAGTTCACAAATTATTTTAATAATCACTAAAATACGGATGAACTATTGTATTGATAAGTAATAAAGAATCTATTTGCTTTAGAAGAGGAGATTTATTTCATTCTATTTTTCGGAAGTATATTTTAGTCTGATTTGTGACGCTAATTGATTGAAAAATCAACGTTTTTGAATCAACAAATACCTTTTGGAATCTTTACTCCTTCCGTACGCAATTTTAGGGATTAAAAATGAATTAACCAAATATTACAATAATATTTATGTGTTATTTGGCAAAAAAACTTTAAATTTTGATAAATACTTTATCAAAAGGCAATATTATATTTCATCAAAGACATATAACATAAAATCTAAATTTGAATATTATTGAAATTAACTCGCTTTCTTATCGGAGTATTGATTTGTATGATGAGGGTTTAGAACTAAATAAAAAAAATGAGTAAGCAGTTTTTCTTGAAATGAGTTGAGATGTTGTATTTTTTGCAGAGTGTAATTTTTTTAAAGAAAAATTTTCAGCTTAAAATTTTGTGACATTAATCTTAGTATCTTTATAAAAAAAGTATGAAAATTTTGCACCTAATTAATCATCACCATTGCTCCTTTAATCGTTACTTGAGTCGAAGCCTTGAGTTCAGCAGTTGAGCCTTCGAGTGCCAAAGCCGTTTTTGCTTTTTGTTTTATATTCATTCCTTCTATGCTAACATCTGTCGCCGCTTTCAGAGTTATTGCTTTTTTTGAATCGATACTTATACTTCCTTTTGCTGTAATGGTCAAATCTTTAGGCGTGTCGAATACGATACCTGATTCCGATAATTCGACCATATTATCATTTTGGTCTTTTATCGTAATACTTTTTGCATCATCATCAATGATAATCGTATTTTCACCTGGTGTTTTGATGGTAATTATCTTTTTTTCTTCATCAAATTCAAGTTTCATCTTTGTTTTTGTAACAATCGCTTTTATTTTATTTTCTGCATCAGGCGTATAAGGCGGTTTATTTTTTGTATTGTATAATGAACCTAAAATAACTGGAAAACGAGGGTCATCATTAAAAAAGCCAATAATCACTTCGTCACCAACTTCTGGAATAAAAAACGAACCAAACTCTTGACTTGCATAAAATGTACTCAATCTTGCCCAAACATTTTTATCGGCATCCCAAGTCGGTAAATTCACTTGAATTCGTGTTTGATTTTCAGGGTCAGCATCAATTTTTTTTACTACTCCAACTTGTAAACCCGAAACAGAAGGCAACAAACCGCCCGTTGGTAAAGCGTGCAAATCCGGATAATTTTGAACTGCAAATTTATGATCTAAACCAAGGGTACAAGTCGTTTGCCACAATCCTTCCTCCACAAAATGTCGAACGCCTGAAATAAAACCATCACCATTAAAATGTCTGCCCATACCTTTCAGCGTCAATACGGTATTCAATTTAGGTTCTGCATTTCCGATAAAAGTAATTGAACCTTTTAGCTTTGACAAAGCTGCTCTCGCAGCGTAGCCGTCCGCCCAATCTTGTATCTCAGACCTCACCAAAGGTGTTGAACTTGCAAGGTTATAGGCTTTGTCACCCATTACTTTCGCCAGTACATCTGCATTCAAATCACCTTGTGTAGCCTCTGCTTGCGTTCTTGATTTCACCGTTTCTACTACTTGATTTTTAACGTCCCAAGCCGAAGATTCCACTTCTTTTAATTGACTATAACTACTAATTTGTAAATCAAACTCAAAGACCGATACGCCATATTCTATTTCTAAAGATGCCGTTCCAGTAGGTTCTGGCTTTACGACTTCTACTTTTCCATCGCTATTTGAAACGATCAAACCATTGGCTTCCGCACGAGTCAGCATAAAATCCCAATCCGTTGCATCGTATTGATATAGTTGCTCGTGTTCTGTCGTGGTTGCGGTTACTGTTTTTGTCAATCCAGCGTAATTGCCAATAATAGTTGAAATAATATCGCTGTCTTTCTTTTTTTCAAACAAAGCATTATTGCGAATTGCCGTCATTTGAATCGCTTGATCGTAACATTCAATTTCTAAAAAACCAGCACCATTCACGACTTTAATCCCGTGATTAATAATAATTCCTTTAAAAACGAGTTCATTCGTACTATCGTAACCCAAACTAATTTCAATTTTTTTTCCAGGCGTAAAACTTGCCGATTCACTCGCTTCAAATGTTCCTTTACTTACCTCACCATCTGAAAAAATGATTTTGGCATAAGCCACCTTATTAATATTTTTAGTAATCTCAATGGATACGACACCGAATTGTTCCTCAATTTCTGCCCCGTCAGACTTTATCGCAAACGTTACAACCTCTCCATCTGTTATTGGCGTTACTGGCATATACTTTAAATATTAGGTATTAATTATTAATTGCAATTTAGTTGAACCCATTCCAGCCCCAAGCCCTCGGGAAGAGCTTTGTTAAGGTTTGATTTTAGAGCATTTTACCTCAATATCCAGCCTTCTTGTAGCCCTTCCATTTTAAGGGCGGGGTGGGTTCTAGTTAAATCAATTATTTCTCTAAAGGCGGAAACAATAATTTGCTACCAGCTTTTAAACTTCGAAAGTTTAGAATATTATTTTTTTCAGCGACTTGCAGGTAATATTTTGGTGATTTATAGATTTCATGGCACATAATGAAAAGCTCATCGCCCATTCTGACAGTCTTTAAGTGCGTTAAATCTGGAGAACTTGTGTTGGCCTCCCTTACCCGTTGGACCTTGTCCATAATACATTTGAACCCTAATTCAACGATTGCTCGAATCGGTTTACCTTCAGGTGAGAATAAGGTGAACGCTACATTATAGGTTTTGATGAAGCAATTTTTGATGTGTAAACTACCCCATCTTATATCGATTTTATTCGGTCCGTGCTTCTCGCCGTTGAAATCAAAAACAATCTCTTCAAACCTTTCGAGCGTTTCAATCACATCGTCAGGTGGGTCAGAAACCCCTGCCATACCTGCTGCATAAGAAGTTGCCGCACCTTGAGGATTAAAATTTGCGGCCGGAATTACACCTGTACCATCAAATGTCAGGCTAAATTTTATCTCTTCTACCCCATAGTTTTTAAAACTTGCCGCAGGACTATTCGCCCCTATAATATCCTCCTCTTTATAATCAATTGACCGATTATAATCTACCTTTTCTGGATTCACCTGCACCTCAAATGTTCCGATGGTCATCTTTGTTAATCCCATTTTTTTTTGGATTTAGCGGTGTAAATTCATGCCCTCACTTGAAATGAGGGTGTGAATTGGCTTATTTTTGATTAAAAATTAGAAGTGTACGAAGTTTTAAAAGCGTTGATACTATTTTAACCCTGTCAGGTTTTCAAAATCTGACAGGATTTTATCCACGATTTTTACCTATCACTTTAAGACCTAATAATTAAAAACTCATCGATTAATCGAATTTAGTGTCTTTTTTTGCCCAATCGATTGTTTGGTTTCCAAATTTTTCAAACAATAAGCAAGAATATCTCTTTTTAATTCTATTTTTTCCTTTTCGGTAAACGTATGGTCACCACCAAAAACCTTTCTATCGACATTCGCTCGAATGACTAATTCTTTAATTTCTATTGGCATAATTCGATTCTTTTTTTCTAAATTATAGACTCACAACGCCTGCCGGAATCGCATACATTGTTTCATAAACAAATTCTAAGGTTTCCACGACGACCGCACTCTCTTGTGAATTGAAGGACGAAACTTCCCATTTTACAGGATATGCACCATTAAAACTCCAAAACATCAGCGGTATTATACTACCGGGCGACATCAGTTCTACGTAAATTCCTTTTTTAATAATCTTACGAGTCAATCCGCTTAACATCGTATTATAACACCACGAAGCAAGGTCAGAGCCATTCGTAACCAATCCTCTTTTTAGAATTAAGTTGTCATGCTTCGCTTGTTTTGGCAATTGATGAATAAAATCGTTATTGCCACCTTCTATCAAAGGCTCGACATCTAAACTCATCGAAATACCCGAAATTTCTTGGAATTTACTCTCTGAAGACATACCAGCACCCATAGCACCACTCGCTTTCGCCAACGCCATTTGCTCTAATAATCCCGCACGAAAATAAAAACCAACTGGAGGTTTGTAGCCGCCAGTAAGCATATTTAAAGCCGTAGAAGCTGATCCAATCATGATTTTTTCTTTGAGTATCGTTTAAAAACCGTCAGGTTTCTTCTAACCGCTAAACTTGAAATTACAAAGGGTGACTCGAAAAGACACCCTTTGTATTATTAATTTCATCATTCAAAAAATTATCCTGTCAAAGAGGTCGTCAAACCTTCATACGTAAAGACAATTTCTTCGACCGCAACATCGCTACTACCGGAATTCAAGGAAGGTCCTGTTAACTTAATCGGGAACGCATTGGTAATATTCCATACCATTTGAGTTTCCCCGGTCTCGTCTAACAACTCCACCAAAATATCCATCCGAGAGTCTGGATTATTGGAATAATACTCTTTTTCATACACTCGGTTCATCAAAGTCAACAGACGTTCATCGTCACTAAAGACACCTTTTTTACAAGTTAAATCTGTTGTTTTCGTCAAGCCCGCTAATTTTATATTACTAAAGACTTCACTATCACCATGACGATATTCGATTACATCCACTTCGTGATCAAGACCTGAAACCTCTTGAAAAGATATTTGCTCACCATCAATGGTGACTCTGAAGTGAAATGCAGCTATCGGCCATTGGTCTGGAAAATCAGCCATAATTCAATATTTTTTAGATTATTAATTTAAAAAAAAATGATTATCGTGATTGTTTTACTAATTATAAAATTTTCTTAGTACTGTAATAATTTGATAATTAATTTATTACAACTTTAATTTTATAATAATAATAATTTATTCTAACTTTTTAATAAAAAATATATAAGTTTTTATGCTAAAATTTCTCTTAAAAAGTCAATATAAATCGACACAATCAATCACGAATCATCAACTACGATTCTTGCATTTTTTGTTGGAATGTAATCACGATAAACTCAGCAGGACGAGAGATAGCTACCTTTACAGATATTCTCATAACACCGTCTAAAATATCAGTTGGAGTCATCGTTACACCCAAACCAACACTCGTTTCAAATGCTTCTGTCGTAGATGAACCGACCAAAGTTCCTGATTTCCAAAGAACGGTCAAGAAGTTATCAATTGAAGTTTTGACTTTCAGCCATGTAGTTGCATCATTCGGATCAAATACATACGCCTCGGTTGCCGTTTTTACCGATTGCTCAATCATAATCAAGGCTCTACGAACAGAAATGTATCGCCAATCTTGACTGTTACCATCTAAAGTACGAGCGCCCCAAACCAATGTTCCTTTACCAATAAAAGAACGAATAGCATTGACTGCTTTACCATTTAAAGGTAAGTTCAAATCCTCTTGATTCGCACTTGTAATATTCACAACTGGCGAAACAACTCCACCCATGCTTACATTTGCAGGAGCTTTATGTACACCGACTGAATTATCGACCATTGAATAAACGCCCGCCATACCTGAACTCGGAGGCAAAATATTCAAGGAATCTCTCATATTATCCAAAATGTCTTTGTAAGTCGGACTAACCGCTTTCAAAGTTTGGTCAAGCGTCGTATCGCCAGATTTTGCATCTGCTAATTTTGCGATTTCTACTTTAATATCGTCTGCTCGTTTATCTTTCACAAGACCAGCCGCTAAATTTGCATCTACCTCACTATTCAAAATAGTGATTAAATCCTCCGTATTTGACACCGTTGAATAGTCAATTTCATTCGATTGAACGATAGTTGTATTCAACCACGGATAATATCCTGCGGCATACGATAGGAAATTACTGCCCACTCCCTCACGGAATTTATTGACAATATCCTCATCGTCAAGTGTTCTCGCCTTATCGCCACCATGAATATCCAAAATCGTAATCCGACTTTGCATATCAAAGCCACAATGCTTGATAACACTTTGATACAAGCTGTAACAATCATCGACTTCCAACAAAACTGCATCAGGAATCACGACCATTGTTGGCTCTTGCTCTTTTAATAAAGCAGTCAAACCGCCTTCATTTTCCACGCCATTTAATGCGCCTGCACCAATTGCGTCAGAATAACTGCCCACCGAAACGATGAAACAATTACCGCCACCATTAGCGAAAAACAAACGAAGGGAGTTGTATAGCATATATTGGCTATTCTTATCAACCACTAATGTGTAATCAGTTTCTTCATTTGGAGTAATGGTGAAAGTCGTTTTTGGCGCACCACCAAACATGTCAATATATTCTGCTAAAGACGCAATTTTGGTTGGTACATTGGTAAGTTCTTTCTTGCCCCTTAAAGCTCGTTGAGTGTAGCCAATAAAGGCAGGTACTGCGGTAGGTACAGCCACTATTGAACTGGAAAAGGCACTTTTCTCCTCGACGTAAACACCTGGAGTTGCTAATACTTTTGCCATAATTTCAGATTGTAATCATTAAAAAACTATTTTCGTACAAATAGGAATTAATTAAAATTAAAATGACCTAATTAAAATTAAAATAGCCTGATTATCAGAATATTATCATTTTAAAAGTAGCAATTTATTTAATGTTTATTCCTTAGTAATATAAAAAAAACTGGACAACTTGAAATCAAAATTTATTACGCTTTCGTACTCTTTTAATTTTAATTGTCTATTCTAACTCTAATTCATTGTGTAGTTTGCAGATTGTTTTGATTGAACAACCGGACGATTTGGTAACGTTGAAAAAGTAATTTCGATAACTAAAAATTAAATCTTATTGTTCGGTAAGTTTTTTAATTTCTATTATTTAGTTTCATTTTATTAGATACATAATCTATATCTTCATAAAAATCTGAGCGAATATATTTTTCGATACTTTATCGACTGTCAAACTTTTATAAGTCGGATTAGGTAACTGTATCGTGACCCGTTCCTGTGTATTCTTCTTAAAAGCCTTCAATTGAAACCTAAAAGGAATGTTTTCTTTTATAATAATTGGCTTTTTCGATTCAATCATAATTGCCTCATCGCCAGTGTGAATCGTGACCTGTTTTGGCGTAGAAAAAGAAAAATCAATATCTTTTTTCGTTGCCTCAATTTTCACCCTTTCGTAAATCGTACTTGCCTTATATTTTACAAAATAATACCGCCAAACCGCTTCTGGTGCACCGAATTTTATTTCATAATTCGTTTCCTTTTCCTTCGGCAAATGTTTCACATATAAATCAACCACAGCAATCAAACCCCGTGGCGACTTAGGCAACATATAAAAAGATTGAATCTCTTTTTTGCCCTCCATAACATGATACAAACCCGATACTTCGGCAGATAAGTTAATTTGTGTTTTGCCTTGATGTTCGGAACTTTCCCAGACGTCAGACATAGTATAATCCTTAATTACCGTTGCTTTGTTATCATTAATTTTTGAAAAATTATAAATAAAACTATTCGGCAAACAAGGACACTTATCTTCATTAGAAATTACCGCCGATTTACTCAAATGATTGCCCTTATTTTCGTTACACAAATAAATGATTTCATTCATTTTCCGAAAATCATAAGCCGTATAAGTATCGAAATAATTATCCGTTGTCGAAATTAAAAAACTCATTTTCTCTTTATCAATACCTTTCCCAAACAGTTTTCCACCATCTTTCGCCAAATAACCAATCACAAAACCGCTCTTCGTTGGGCGATAAATAAACCGATTATTCCGCAACCAAATTTTCGTTTCCAAAGTCGGCTCAATAGACATTCCCTTGAGTTCACCATCTTTAAAGTAGTCGTGCGAAACCTGCACACTACACAACGTATTATACCTTAAAGCTATGTCTATACTTGTTTTCATATTTTATGCTATAAAACGGTGTTCCCGAGCAATCAGGATAAATTGGTGTACGGCACCTATTTATTATCGACTAATTTATGTTTTTATAATTCAAAAAAAATAAAAAATTGAGGCGTTCTAATATTTAGACTTCGCAACGAATCACGAATCACAACCTAAAACAAATCAAATCCGCCAATCGGTGGTATTTCAGGATTGAGCGTATCGTCTTCCATTCTCAATGTTCGGACTCGATAAACAATCGAAGGGGCATATTTCAGACCCAAATATTGAAAAACAGTGCCCAACTCCCGCCACGGAATATTCTCTATTTCAAATAAAATTTTATCCGCTTCTGGCGGTAAATAAGGCGTATCCGAAGCATCAAAAGAGCTTCTACTTTGAAAAAAAGAAATAACACCTGATATAAATTTCAATCCTTCTAAATAGTTATTCGGAGCGAAATAGGTATAAAAAATCACGTATAAATTAATCGCCACAGGCGGATTTCGCCCTGGATTATACAATTGCCGAGTCCCATCTCGCTCAATATTAATCAATGAACAAATCACCTTATTTTCTTCCTTCAACTTAATGCTGCCGTCCTGACCAATTAAATTTCCAATAATTACCTTATTATCTTCCGTATCTAATTTGGCAGATAAGTAATTATTCAATTCAGAAACTACCGCAGGTAAAACTTCGTGTATCATTTTTTAGTGATTGGTTATTAGTGATTAGTTGCGAAGTATTGACATTGGAAATTAAAACTGAAAAACTACTTTTAAACGAAGTTTTCTAATATTCAGCTTTCGCAACCAATCATCAATAACTACTCCTCAACAGGAGGTGGCGGAGCCGTCAAAACACTGATTGACGCACCGACGAATCGAGCGATATAAACGCCAATAAATCCTAAGATAAATCCTAAAATATAGAGGTTTGTTAGCATTGCCGTATCTTCATCAGTTACAACCGTCGTATCTACCGTGAAACCGATGAGCCACAAAAACAGTAACCCCAACGGAAACGCCAGAATAAAGGCGATTACAAACCATATAAATTCTCTTGCAAAAAACTTTTTCATCTTTTTTGGTAATTAGTGATTCGTCGGCGGCAGACTGCCAACTGAAAACTGCTAACGCTAACTTAATTAACATCACGGTAAATTCGAATGTGTATTAATTTTAATTTTATCTAAATAATTGACAATCAAATAACCGATCCAAATGCCAATGAAATAATACCAAACTGAGGGATTCACGTAATCCATAAAACGTAGCCAAATTAAAAAAATAAAAACAAAACAAAATAAAAAACTACTGATAAACAAGCGTTTTGTAAATAGTCCGTGACTGACTTGCTGCCGAGCAAAAGAAAAACTAAAACCTGCAAACATAAACAGGATGATAAATGCAATACTTACACCGACATACGTTCCATTTTTTACTAAATATTGAGCAATCGCAGAACGATTTTTTACGATTTCTTTTGGCGGTTCGCTGAATTTTGTATCAATCAACGTCCATAATTCTGGATAACCATTATCATAACCCAACGCCCAAATCCCGACACCACGGAGTTTTTGGTCATCAACCCAATCATATTTTGCAGCGAATGATTTTTCATTATCAAACCAACATTCTACATACTGACCGGTTTCTTCATCTTTATATTTAAAATAAGAACTCGCTGTGCTGTCGTCATAAATGATTTCGTGCATCGGTTCGTAACTACTTCGTATTGCTCGATAAGTTAAAGATTCTGTAAATTCGCCATCGCTAAAATCTGGCGTTGTTGCTCGCCAAACCCTGCCGTAGTAAGGAAAAGCCATAATCATTTGACTTTGTGGCAAACCTTCGGCGATATATTCATCAACCGTATTTTGCAAATTATAACCCTTCTTTTTTGAGCCTTTCGGCGGTAACGGTGCGATAGGGCCAGGCTTTTTACTTACGCCCGAATGATAATCGTAACCCATGATGACAAAGCGCTCGATGAATGGCAATATCGCTTTTATATCAAAAGCATCGGAATGATCAGAAGCGGGCAAAGCAATCGTTATCGAATATTTCGGATTAACTTGCTTCAAAACAGCGTGCAACGTCCGAACGAAACTCGTTAAATTGTCTCGCTCTGAATTCGGAATATTCTCAAAATCAATATTCACACCGTCCGCATCTCGATATTGCAATAAAGAGATTAAACTGTCAATTAAGTTTTGTTGTGCCGTTAAATTCGACAAAAATGCTCGATTATTATTGCCGCCATGATTCGTTACGGTTAATAAAACTTGACAACCTTTGGCGTGTGCACTGTCTATTAAAGCAGTTGTTTTCCAATCTTCAATCGGTTGAGCAGAGCGATAACCGCCCGTTTCGGGATTGACATCGTAAGAAAAATAAGCGACCGTTGTTAATAAATTGAAGTTATAACTTTCATAAGCATTACCCATATAATACGGATGCCAACCAAAGACCTCAAACCCCTCCCGCAACACACTTTCTGTCTTAATTTTTGAATCAACAATATCACCGCCAGTATCGATTTGTTTACCAATTCGCTTGTAATACCGATTGATCTTTCGCAGTTTGCTCACATTCTGTGTACCGACTACCGCTTTTTGTCCTTCCCGAATTCCTTTGCTGGTGTAGCGACTCACAAACCGTTTTAATAAGCTCGGTTGTTCTTTATATTGTGCCTCCGCATTCGATAAATCATCCTCACTTTCCGCATCACTTCCACCGTCTGAACAGCTTACCATAAGCGAACAAATCAGTAAAAAATAAAAACAAAATTGCGAATATTTTTTTATCATGCTTTCGTTAATTGGTTAATTCGTTAATTCGTCATTGCGATAACTGTAAACTGGCAACTGAAAACTGCCAACTATTAGAAAAAATTACGGCTCTCGCTTAATTTCTCTATCAATAAAACCATTAATTATAAAAGTGAAAGTAACACCTAACGAAACACCGATAAATGTTGCAATGATTGGATAATCGTTGAAAATACTTAGGTCGAATAAAAACCTCGACAAGATGAAAAAGAAAATCATACCGCCAATAATGAGTAAATAAAACCTAAATGTGTTTAAATCTGTCAAGCCATCTCGTGATTTCCAATACAGCATAGCGATTAAAAAACCGATACAAACGACTGCTAAAACAAGACTGAACCACACCTGAAGCATTTTATGATTTCTACTAAAATAACTACCTATTGAAAAAGGCGGATTCGCGGCGATAATGCTCGGTGACCGGTGACTTCGGTTGTCCAACATTCGCCAAAGCTCCGTAGAACTATTGTCAAAACCCAAAGCCCAAATACCAACGCCTCTAAATCCTCGCTCCAAAGCCCAATCATATTTTGCTCCCAAACTGACCGAATCATCGAAATAATATCGAATATCTCCGCTACCATTTGGGTTTTCAATATTGACATAACTGCTCATTGCTTCTTCGTCAAAAAATGCTTTTCTTTCGCCAAATTCCTTTTGAAATTTTGCGTAAGCAAAAGAAGTGTGATAATACTCTGTTATCGTCGTATCAACGTATCGAATCGTATCAATCACCAAAGGTTCTCTTGTAACAATTTTTAATTTTGGAATTTCAATATCGACTGCTTCCGTCCTTTTTACCGTTGTAAAATAGGGTAATTCCAAAATCATTTGAAAAGGATTAATTCCCTTTTCACTATAATGTTTGAAAGCCGCAGCGATGCTTGAACTGTCATTCCCAAAGGAATTTTGAATCGGTGCAACTGGCTCATTATCCAATAAATCATAATTGGAATTTGCATTATTATTGCCACCTAAAATGAACAAATCTACAAACGGGGTTATTGCTCGAATATCAAAAGCGTCATTTTTATCAAAAAAAGGCAAAGACAAATAAAGCCCTGCATCGGGATTGATTTGTTTTAATCGAATATAAAAAGTCTTGATAAATTGCGTAAAATCGTCTCGGTTGCCCTTTCCAACGGCAGGAAAATCCAACTCAATCCCGTCCGCATCTTTCATTTTCAGATAAGCAAATAGCTCGTCCATAAATTCATATTGCAACGAAAGCGAATCAAAAAAATACTTGTTTCGCAATGCCCCGTTATTCGATGCCGAAAAATAAACTTTACACCCTGCAGCCTTTGCCGCATCTACCATTTCCGTTTCGTACCACTCACCAATTACGGCGTCCGTATTGTCTCCTCGCCACTCATAACCTTGAAAAATAACGGTATGCAAAATCGAAAAATCGTAACTTTCGTAAGCATTTTTTAAATAATAAGGATGCCAACCAATCGTAACATTTGAAGAATCTCGTTGATGTGCTGCCGTGTAAGGTTTTTTGGCAATTGTATCCGGCGTAATCTGATTACTTCTATAGAATGACGTAGGATAATAATAAGTCGTTCTGGTTTGCTTATCGCAACTCCAAATTCCTATTCCAATTAGAAAAAATACAACGATTTTTATTATTGCCTTTTTTGCCACGTAGTTAATTATTAATTGTTTTCAAGTTTAGTTTAGTATTTCAATTTCCACCTTCCTCCAGAACTTTCTTTGCCTTTTCCACGCCTTCAAGAATCGTTTCTTTTACCGTTTTTCCTGCTTCCTCAGCCGCTTTTCTGGTTGCATCGTCCACCACTTTTTCGGCTTCTCTTACACCAGTTTTTTTCAAATCTTGCTGCATCAATTTCGTAATCTGACTGCGTTGTTGCTCGACTTGTTTGAGCTCTTTTCTTGCTTGTTGCAAAGCCATCAATATCGCTTCCAGCTCCAATCTCAAAGCTGCAACTGTCGTGGAATCCGCTTCGCTATCGTCCAAGGCGGCAATCTTTTGTTGTATCCGCTCTTCCATCAACGCATTGACATAATTTTCTCTTTCCGATAGTTTTTGTCGTTCTGCTTCAAGGTTTACAGCCGCTTGTTGCAATTCCAAACCACGAGCCGCCTTTGCGGAATCTAATGCGATTTGAGCTAATTCAAATTCTTTATTGGAGCGAATCCATGCCGCCGCCAACTCTTTTTCGTTTTTATTCAAAGCAGCTTTCGCCTCTTCATACGACATTAAGTCCGTATTTAATCGGAATACTTTACGTATTGTTATCACTGAATCCGTGATGATTTCTTCAGAAGTGCTATTAATCGTTACCGCCACCATTTTTACTAAAACATCAATCGAACTGACCTCATTATCGTTTTGCAAACAGACAAAAGTTGGTGCAGTTTCAGAAATATAGGAAGCGTCGATCATGCCGTAAGTGACAATTCCCTTCCGTTTAAAAGTGGGTTTAAATGATGTTTTATTTAAAAAGTCATTTTTATTTTTTGTATCGGTTAAAGCAAACATAACGTCCTCTCCTTCGGGGCGAGTCGGCATTTTGGCTAATTTGCCGAGTGCATACGCCTCAATCGGTTCCATAACTCCCAACGCCAACCATGACGGCGGCATATTATTTTTTAAATAATCATAATCTTTGACCGCATTTCTCCCAACACCAATCCAATAAACGTAATAAGTCGCACCGGGAACTGGCGTAATTTCAAATGCTTTTTTGGTCTGTTGTCCGGGTTGAATCGTTGAACCCAAATTGATTTTTTTATCAAAAATCGACATAAACGCCGTGTCTGATTGCGTCACCTCAAACGTTGTATCATAAATGATAATATCTTCCATTTCCACGAACTCATTAATCACAACAACTTCAGGAATGATAAATTGCTCTTTTTCAATTTTGACGGTTACCAACCGTTTGACACCAAAAGGATTTTTGAGGGTTGGTCGTTGTTTGAGCGTAATGTTATAATCAGAATCGGCAGGAATCACAATGCGTTCTTCCATCGAAGCCACCGATTTTGCTACCCGTTTGAAAGGCGAATTCACATCTTCAATCACGATTTTCGCCAACGATTTTTCCTTTTTTTCCGTAATCGTAATAATAATGGTATCACCAGCCAAGAAAGATTGCGTAAGTAATTGCTTCTTGAAAATCGTCACTTTATACGTTTGTTGACTAATAAACGTCCGCACAATCCCTTGCCCAAAAACAGCATTACCTAAAAAGCAACACAAAACCGTCAATGTAAAAATTAATCTTTTCATGGTTCTTTTTTGAGTTTTTTAATTTGCGATTCGCATAAAAAAATCCTAAATTTTCGTCATGCCGACGCATATTCGGCATCTCCCGAACGTAAGGACTTAATATTGAAGAAGTTAGAATTTAAAATTTTGTCCCTTATATAACTTTGTATCATTGCCCACAAGAAACGCCAAAACGATTTCAGCATGACGGAAGGGTAGGAGGATATCCGTATTTTAATCAAATTCAACCAAATTGAAAATTATTTAATATTTTTTTAATTGTAACAAATTGCGATAATACTTAAAAAAAATATAAGATGGTGTTCTGTTTCCGAGTATTCGGGAGCATTTGGTATTTTATTAAAACGAAATAAAATATTAACTAACTCAAATGATAAGTTTACCCAAAAAATGGCTAATAATCAGTGACTAATGACCAAACACAATCTTAATAAAGAACGAATTTTACGTATCAACAAAATCTGTTACAACCAGAATATTAAAAACTATCCCATTCGTTTTTTGAATTTAATAAACGTCCTTAACGCCTCATCATCAGAAAGCCCCAAAAGTTTACCAATCGTTACCGCTTCTTCGTTTGAAGACGTAAGCGTAAGGTTTTGTTCCAAAATAAAAGACTTGGTAACTCGAACCGTATTGTCCATCGTTTTATCGTCAAACTCAAACCAATCGCCTAATTCAAATAATTTTCCCTCTTCCAATGGACTCAATTCTAAATCAACTAAAGCGACCGCCCAAGCGAGTAAATAAATCGTCGATTTATTGTTTTTAGAAACCTCTTCGCACTCAATCGGAGTTAATAAAGGCTTTTGCGAAAACGTACCATAATTTGGAATAAATTCCTTTAAAAATGCCTCTTCATCAGCCGAAATACCGCCATCAGCTTGTGCAATTTCGATTAAAACTCGACCTAAAACGTCTTGTTCAAAACTATTGGTAATCGGATTTTTATGGACTAATTTTTCAAATTCAGACGCATTTCTTTCGACTTTCTTTCTCTCAGTCGTCGGCGTTTCTCGTTTTGACGATCTGGAAGCAGCAGCAGCGATAGTTCCTTTTTGCCAACCCAAAACGTCATCATATTGAAAATGCTTCGCCACTTTTTTGAAAGCTTCCACGACAGCCGCTTGTTTTTCGCCGTCGCTAAAACCACGAGTCAAATCTTGCGTCAACTCTCTCGAACCAGTATTCACGACCTGCGAACCAATACTGCCAAGCATTCCACCGCCCAAAAAGCCTCGCACCATACGACTAACCGAAGTCCTCGCCCGATTCGTCACCGTCCGAGTTACCCGACTTTTAATCTGTCCAGCCATACTTCTATCTCGTCGAATACTCACTTTAGAAGGAACTACTTCCCCCGTTTCAGGTACTTCAAATTCACATTCCATCTTACCACCATTCGCATCTTCTTTGATGATAAGCGGTTGAATCAAATTATATGTAATTTCCATTTTTTGTTCTTTTTAGTAATTAGTAATTAG
>Ga0222647_1000540_pt1 | contig 15580 bp, 13 predicted proteins | sample AntAcemetagen333_FD_179864 | JGI IMG/M metagenome (GOLD analysis project Ga0222647, IMG submission 179864) | Saline water microbial communities from Ace Lake, Antarctica - #333 | ecosystem: Environmental > Aquatic > Non-marine Saline and Alkaline > Saline | place: Antarctica: Ace Lake...
CAATTTCTGCAAAATTCGAATAAATTGAGATTTTCGTAACGGCTGTCTTTAGCTGCCGCAAGGATTTTGAGACTTTTCGGAAGCTAAAGTAGCCGCTACGTGCAGAAATTGTCAAAGAGCCATTAAAAATACCAAAATCCAAATTTCATAATATGTTTTTTCTGTAATAGTATTGATTTAGAATCTCACAGGTTCTCGTGAACGCGGTAAACTATACTGAATTTAAAAAAACTATTCAAAACATTCAAAAAAAATCATAAAGCGTATGAAAAATATATTTGCTCGGTTATTTGACTTATTTGCAGGACAGAAAGAGACATACGAAGCACCTAATGCACCTGAAAGCGTAGCGGAACAACCCGAAAAAGGTGAACTTCCAGTTGATATAAATGACAAAGCGGAAATGATTGAAACGGACGAACAGGGAGGAACACCCGAACAAGACGAAAAAGTGGGAACACCAGAAACGGACGAACCAGCGGAAACAATCTATATAGCGGAAGATGACGGAACGGTAGGGAAAAGGGCGAACCCTTTCCCTACTATAACCGATGCACAAACCTATACGCATCAAGGCAAACGGGAATATCAAGAGGACAATCGTCACGCAGCGACCAATTTTCTTATCGTTTCTGATGGTATGGGTGGACACGCTAAGGGCGATGTGGCTTCCCAAATCGTGGTGGAAACCCTCATCCAACAATTAGGGCAATTCAGCGAAATCGATGCTGACACACCGCAACAGGTAGAAGAACGCCTACAAATCGTCATACAAAACATCATAACGGCACTCAATGATTATGCCGTCAAAGAGCCGATGGCATACAAAATGGGTGCAACCTTAGCTATGGTTTTATTGGTAGAAAAAACGGTTTATGCTATTCATATTGGCGACAGCCGAGTGTATCTTTTTGATAAAAGTGGCGAAATAAAGTTTGTTTCCAAAGACCACTCTTTTGTGCAAGAACTCGTGGATGCAGGAGTTATTACGCCCGAAAAGGCTTTAGAACATCCACGGCGAAACGTGATTACGAGAGTGTTACAAGCCAAAGAAGGCTTACGGGTCAAAGCGACTGTGAATGTTTTGGACAATATAACAACAGGCGATAAACTACTTATTTGTAGCGATGGCGTATTGGAAGCGTGGAAAGACGACGGGCTTTCTGTCATTTTTGGGCAAAATTTCGATAACGCTTACCTCGTTAATGAAATCCAAAGACATTGTGCTAAACGCTCTTCCGATAACAATACGGCTATCGTCGCTACTTTAAATTTATAAACCGTGTCGGTTTGCCGAACAAAAAATAATGCAATGACGCAACAAGAATTTTTCAATCGCTACAAATACGATACTTCCAAAGACCTCTTAGGAGCAGGCGGTTTCGGTAAGGTATATAAAGCCTATGATGAGATACTCGACAAAAGAGTTGCCATCAAAATAGCACCTGTGCAAGAAGGTAGAGAAAACCTCAGCCTACTCAAAGAAGTGGAATTGGCAAAAAATCTACCACATCACCGCAATATTGTCAATTACGAAGATTGCTTCCGTTTTGACTCGCCTATGGGCAAGTTGGATTACGGTATTTTGCAGTTTTATCCTGCGGGCAACTTATCGCAATTGATAAAAGCGAAGCAGCTGACCTTTACTCAAAAAGAACAAATTGCCAGAGGTATCATTAGCGGCATCGCACACTTACACGATAATCGAATCGTGCATAGGGATGTGAAAAGCTCTAATGTCTTGATTAGTACCAGTCCGAGTGGCGAGTACATTCCTAAAATAGCGGACTTTGGTTTGAGCAAACAATTCAAGGATAACACAAAATCCTACTTCTCGAATAGTTTTACAGGTGGTAGTTTGCTATATATCGCACCAGAGCAACTCAAAAGCGGTGATATTCGCAAAAACGTAGATTTATGGAGCATGGGCGTGATGCTATTTGAGTTATTCACAGGGAAAGTGCCGTTTAATGCAGCAGAGGATGACGGTACAGAAACCGCACGAAAGGACATCGTCCAACAGATAGAAAGTGCGAAAATACCTGATGCTATTAATACTATTCCCGAACCGTGGCAAACCCTCATCAAAAGCTGTCTTGTAGTCGATAGCGAAAAGCGATTGAAAGATACTAAAACGGCTTTTTCGATTATTAATGGTGCAAAAATAGATACCGAGGAAACGGTTAGTAATAACGAGAAACCTGAGGAAACGATTATTCATAACAGAAAAGAAGACAAAACAATAATTCATAATGCAAACAATAAAGCGGTAACGACCAAAAAACTGCTTCCTGTATGGCTTTATCCGCTGATAGGCGGTGTGGTTATATTGGTGATTGCCTTGCTTTATTTTAATAATAAAAACACATCAGAGCCTCTTGTATCTATGCCTGATGTAGATACAACGGTGATAGTAGTAGAAGAGTCGACAATACAAGAACCGACAATAGTAGCCGATGCTGCGAACTTAGCAGCAGAAAAAGCAGCATGGGAAAAAGCAAAAAGTAACCGCAATATCACGGAGGTAAAAGCCTTTTTGCAAATCTACCCGAATGGCATAAAGGCAGCCGTAGCAAAACAGCTATTAAGTAGCTTAGAAGAAGCCGCAGCAGCAGAAAGAAAACAGACTGCCGCCAGAACAAGTGACCCTTTCGCAGGGCAAATGAAATACATCTCAAGTGGTACATTCCAAATGGGCAGCAATGAATACGATGATGAAAAAATACATTCCGTCACCGTCAGCAGCTTCTATATGTCAAAATATGAAGTCACACAAAAGCAATGGCGAGATATAATGGGAACAAATCCGAGTGGTTTTAAAAACTGCGATAACTGTCCCGTAGAGCAAGTATCATGGGATGATACTCAGGCATTTATTAAAAAACTAAACGCTAAAACAGGTAAAAACTACCGCCTACCGACCGAAGCAGAATGGGAATATGCCGCACGAGGTGGACAATCTTACAAATATGCAGGAAGTGATAATATTGATAATGTGGCGTGGTATGCTTACAATAGCGGCAGTAAAACGCATCCTGTCGGACAAAAATCAGCGAACGGTTATGATTTATATGATATGACAGGCAATGTATGGGAATGGTGTAATGATTGGTATGGTTCGGATTATTATAGTAGTAGTCCGAGTAGTAATCCAAAAGGTGCGAGTAGTGGAGCTATTCGTGTTTTGCGTGGCAGCTCGTGGTCCCACTATTCGAAGTATTGCCGCACAGCTTACCGCTTCAACTACGCGCCGTCTAACCGTTACGACTATCTCGGTTTCCGTTTAGTCCTCCCGTAGTTTAGGAGCAGATATTCGTCTTGCTATTATTGAGCTATGAGATGACAAATAAGATAAAGAGCCATGGCAGGAGGGCGGATGCCCTGCCATGCGAATTATCTTTTTGTTGTCGAGTTTTTTTTGACAAAACATATTGAAATTACAGATGACACAACAAGAATTTCAAGATAGATACCGCTATAATCCTGCGACCGATGAGTTGGGGAAAGGCGGATTTGGTAAGGTATATAAAGCCTACGATAGGTTAGAGGATAGGTGGGTCGCTATCAAGATAGCGAGTGTAGAAAAAGACCGTGAAAACATCAGCTTAAGGAATGAAGTAAAAACGGCTCAGAAGCTACCCAAACACACGAATATCGCTCGATATGAAAACTGTTATCGGTTTGATTTTTCGGTAGGAACGTATGACCATGCGGTGATACAATACTACGAAATGGGCAACCTATCGCAGCTTATCCAACAGCAGCAGCTTTCTTTTACAGAAAAAGAAGAAATAGCGAGAGGCGTTATCGCAGGTATCGCCCATTTGCATCAGTACAACATCGTGCATCGGGATATCAAAAGCAGTAATGTCCTCATCGCACAACGCCCTGATGGAACGTATAATCCTAAAATAGCGGACTTTGGTTTGAGCAAAGAGTTCAACGACAGTGCAAAATCCTATTTCTCGAATAGCTTCGCAGGAGGAAGTCTGCTATACGTCGCACCCGAACAACTCAAAGGCGGACAAATCCGAAAAAACGTGGATTTGTGGAGTATGGGTGTGATGTTGTTTGAGTTATTCACAGGACAAGTGCCTTTCTACCCGACCAAAGACGACGGCACAGAAACGGCACGAAAAGAGATTATTCAGCAGATAGAAGGTGCGAAAATACCTGCGGCTATAAATACTATTCCTGAACCTTGGCAGACTTTGATTAGGAAATGCTTAGTCGTGAATAGTGAAGTACGATTAAAAGATGCGGAGGAAGTTTTTGCGATTATCAATGGTGGAAAACCAATAACAAGACGAGAAGAGCGGACGATAATAGAGGTTGTTGAACCAACAGTTATTGTAGCGGATATTCCTACGGTTATCGAGCATAAAAAACCTACGGTTATGACAAAACCAAGGGAAAATGCAACGAGTATTCCTTGGTTACCAATTTTAGTGGTTGCTTTTCTTTTGGGAGCAGGAATGCTTGTTTACTTGACAAGAGGCGGAAATGAAGCAACTGAGCTTGCGACTCCTACGGAAGGGAAGGATATAGAAATGGTACAAATCCCAAGTGGCACTTTCCAAATGGGAAGCAATGAAAGCAGCGACGAAAAACCCATACACACCGTCACCGTCAGCAGCTTCAAAATGTCAAAATACGAAGTGACACAAAAGCAATGGCGAGATATAATGGGAACAAACCCGAGTTATTTTAAAGATTGTGATAATTGCCCCGTAGAGCAAGTATCATGGAACGATACCCAATTATTTATTAAAAAACTAAACGCTAAAACAGGTAAAAACTACCGCCTACCGACCGAGGCAGAATGGGAATATGCCGCACGAGGCGGACAATCTTACAAATATGCAGGAAGTGATAATATTGATAATGTGGCGTGGTATCAAGACAATAGCGGTGATAAAACGCATCCTGTTGGACAAAAGTCAGCGAACGGTTATGGTTTGTATGATATGACGGGCAATGTATGGGAATGGTGTAATGATTGGTATGGTTCGGATTATTATAGTAGTAGTCCGAGTAGTAATCCAAAAGGTGCGAGTAGTGGAGCTTTTCGTGTTTTGCGTGGCGGCTCGTGGCGCAGCACTTCGGGGTATTGCCGCGCAGCTAACCGCAACGACGACACGCCGACTTACCGTTACTACTCTTTCGGTTTCCGTTTAGTCCTCCCGTAGTTTAGGAGCAGACATTCGCTTGCTATTATTGAGCATGAGGAAGTCAAAAAGATAAACGAAATGGCGGAAGGGCGGAGCCCGCCATTTTGTTTTATCTTTTTGTACTGACGATTTTTTTTGGTTTTAGGGCGAAGCCCTCGAAATTATTTTTTTAACATATATATAATGAATATAAAGGTGTTTACAGTTTCGATATTTGACGATGGAAAAATGCAAGAGGAACTGAATAAATTTTTGAGTGGAAATAAGGTGTTAGATGTGGAACAGCAAATGGTACAACATGAAAAAGGGGCATATTGGTGTTTTTGTGTGAAGTATTTAGAACGGGCAGGGAATTATACAAAAAGTGATAGTAGCAAAAAACGAGTAGATTATAAAGAAAAATTAGATGAGGCAACGTTCAAGAAGTTTTCCGTTTTGAGGGTATTGCGAAAGCAAATCGCAGCGAAAGATGCCGTTCCTGCTTATATGGTTTTCACAGATGAAGAATTAGCAGCTTTAGCAAAGTTGTCGGTCATTACGAAGCAAGAAATGCTAAAAATAAAAGGCATCGGAGATAAGAAAGTAGAAAAATATGGAGAACGAATGATAAGCGCATTAACAAAATAATCAGAACATGAAAAGACAAGGGTATGTTATCAAAAAAGTAGCAGACATGGATAATCTTCGTTTAGCATTTTGGAAAGCAAAGCGAGGTAAACAAGCTAAAAAATCGGTACAAGATTATCAAAAAAACCTAAGTGTTGAACTTGTCCTTTTACAGGAGCAAATTTTGTCAGGAAATGTAGATGTTGGCGATTATCATTTTTTCAAAATATATGACCCAAAAGAACGACAAATCTGTGCGGCAGCTTTTAGAGAGCGAGTTTTGCACAATGCGTTAATGAATATTTGTCATGATGATTTTGAACGCTATCAAATTTTTGATAGCTATGCGAGCAGAAAAGGAAAAGGGACTTATGCCGCATTAGAACGAGCAAAATACTACACAAAAAAATATGATTGGTTTTTGAAATTAGATGTTCGGAAGTTTTTTTATTCTATTCCGCATGAAATATTAAAAACTCAATTGAAACGATTGTATAAAGATGGAATTTTATTAGAAATATTTGATAAAATTATTGATACGATTGCTTTTGATGAAAAGGGTTTGTTTATTCCTGTTTCTAATCAAAATATCAATAAAGGTATTCCGATAGGAAACTTAACCAGTCAATATTTTGCCAATCATTATTTGGCAGTAGCTGACCATTTTGTAACGGAACAATTAAGGGCAGAGGGTTATGTTCGATATATGGACGATATGGTGCTTTGGGGCAATGATAAAACAAAATTATTGAAAAAAGGAAAGCAATTTGAAGATTTCATCAAAAAAAAATTGGATTTAGAGTTGAAACCTTTTTGTTTAAATCAAACTAAAAAAGGTTTATCCTTTTTGGGTTATCGTTTATTTCCGCATCAAGTTTTATTAAATCAAAGAAGTGCAAGGCGATTTAAATCAAAATTAAAACGATATGACTATAATTTACAAAACAATATTTGGACACAAAAAAGCTATCAGCATCATGTTGAGCCTTTGGTAGCTTTTACAGAATATGCTGATATGAATTGGTGGCGAAAAACAATTATTAAAGATAATGGATAATAAACGAGGGAGCTAATCGTGTTTTGCGTGGCGGCTCGTGGAACAACAATTCGGAGAATTGCCGCACAGCTAACCGCAACAACAACACGCCGACTAACCGTAACAACAATAACGGTTTCCGTTTAGTCCTCCCGTAGCTCAATAATAGCAAGACGGATGTCTGCATACTGAACAGTTTATTATTCCAATTCTTCTGAAAAGAAGATAAACAAAGTCAAGTGCAAAACCTAATGAGTAGCACCATCGAAAGTCAGGTTTTTTTATTAAAAAAGATATTTAAAAAATGATAACTATAATCAACCAAAACCTAACCATAGCTGACTTTGAAAAAATAAAAGTTATGGTCAAAGAAAAGAACAACACAGAAAGCTATCTTTTGGTACAAATCCATGATTTGAGCCAAAAGAGTAGGTGGTTGGTACGTAGAGCCATTAATAAAAATCCTAAGTCCAAGGTGATTTTATTTTCAGAAAACATCACCGTTGGACACTTTGCATGGCAGATAGGCGCATTTTATTTTTCGACTTATCCACTGCAAGAAGTGGCTTTACAAGCCTTGCATCAGCGAATAGAAAGTGTTGCACCAACTACACGAAGATTGCGCCTTAACTACAAAGGTGGCTTCAAATTAGTACATCCGCTGTCTATCAGTGTCATTCGAGGACAGGGGAATTATTGTCAGTTTTATTTCAAAGACGAGCAGCCACAGCTATATACTGTCCGCATCAACGATATGGATAAAAAATTGTCGGTTGTGCCGTACTTATGTCGCATCAATAAATCCTTGATTATCAATATCAATAACTTATCAAAAATCGAAAAAGGCTATGCTTTTTTTGGTGGAAAACCTGCCACACAATTAAAATTGAATACTAAAACCTTAGCGTTGATTAAGAAAAAATTGCTTTGGTTGGACTAGAATGATGGATAAAAATAATATTCGGTCGCTTGATGATGGACGATATTTCAATTCTAAATTTAAAATCTAAAAATAGATGCGTAAAATAATTAAACTTGGAAACAGTAGTAACCCAAATAATGATATTAAGATAAATGACAAAACGGTTAGTTATGAGCATTTGGAAATAATATGGTTAGGAGACGGAAAAATAAAATTAAAAAACTTGAGTAATACCAATCATACGGTTGTAAATGATTTTGTTATTCGAGAAAGTGCGGTTATTCAGCCTACGGATACCATTATGATTGGGCAAACGTCTTATAAAGGGAAGGAACTCATCCGACAAGCAGCGACTTTTGTGAATAAAGATAGACTGACCTTTTATGAGGAATTCAAGCAACTCAAACCAGCTTTCACAGCTTATCGCAATGAAGTTAAAAGTACAAGGTCAAATCATAAAAATAAAGTTGCCCTTGTTCGTTTTGGTGTGCCTTTTCTTTTAATCGTCTTGTTTATTGCATTTGGAAAGTCAATGGGTTTAGCTCCTGATATTCGGATTGTAATATCTTTAGTCGGTAGTAGTTTGGCAGTTGTTTTAGCGGACAAGGTTTTTGATGAAGAAAAGTTAAAAGACAGTTTAAAAGATATTGAAATGAAGTACGCTCCGCAGCTACGTTGTCCAAAATGTACCTATTCCCTCAAAAAAGAACCTTATCGCTATTGGTTACATGAACGTAGATGCCCGAAGTGTAAGGCAAATTGGGTGCGGTAGATATCCACAAATATCAAAACGCTTTGCGGCTTGAAAAAAGAGCAGTAAAGCGTTTTTTTTAAATAGCTGTAATAAAAAAGGCGATAGATGTATTTTATTTTTAGTAAAAGACTTATTTCCTTACCTTGTAATTATTATATTTTAATAAAACTAAATGTATCAAAAAAATAATAACATGTCAGATAAAACTGTTTTAAAAACAAATCAAGTACCATCAGCAGGACAGCGGAAAATTAGATTTAATAATCTAACGACAAAACAAAAAAGCCGATTGAGTGCGGCAATGATAGGTATTGGCGGTATTTCGTTAGGAGCGTTAGCAATGACACTCATGGGCAAAGTAAACACACCGACTGAGGATAATAAAAACGATGTAAATGATAAGGGAGAAATTGATAATGTTATCAATAGAAAGACAGGTGAGGAGGAAATGGAAATTCCTGTTTTTGCAGAAGCGCCTTTTGCAGAGTCTATTAACGGTGATATGTCTTTCGGGGAAGCCTTCGGAGCAGCACGAGTAGAAGTAGGGCCGGGTGGTTTTTTTGAGTGGAATGGCAATACTTACAACACTTATTACAAAGAAGAATGGGACGCATTGCCACCAGAGGAACAAAAAGAGTTTTACGCCAGTGTAGATGATGATAAAGGTAAAAACGAGACTAAAGAGGACACAAATGAAAACGATAATTACTATGCCGATAAGGATAAGGATAATGAAGTAGAACAGGAAGAGCTTATTGTTATAAATGAAGAGGAGATATTGGATATACTAAATGATGACGAAAAGAATAGCGATATTTTTGATGGAGGAGAAGAGGATATTATGATTGCAGAGAATGATGATTATGACGATATTGTAGTCATTGAGGAGGACGGTGATGATGATATTGTGGTCATTGACGATGACGATGAAATAGAAAATGGTAATGAAGATGATGGTCGGGTAGTAGAGGGAAATGATATTGATATTGACGATTTGGGATAGGTTGATAATTATAAAAAATAAAATTTAAAACCGTTTTAATAATGATAAAATGTAGTCTTTAGCTGTGTTTACAAACTGCGTTTTATAAAATCAACTTGGATGAAAACAGTAGAAATAAAGTGTCCTTACTGCGGAACAGTAAAAAATATGAGTCAAATAAAGCTAACTGCATTTTACGGTAAAACGGTGCAAACGACTTGTAAAGAATCAAGCTGCCAAAAGGTTATTCAGTTCAAAGCTGATGCGGACTTATTTAATCAAGAAAAAGGGCAGGAACAACCTGAGCAACGGAGATTCAAGACAGAAATCATTGATAATGATAATCAACCAAATGTTTCGCAATCGCTTCAATTGACTGTGATTGAAAATGAGTGGACAGCTGCGCAAACTATTCAACTGTCAGAGGGCGAAAATATCATTGGTCGGAGTTCAAATTCTAATTCGCCAACTAAGCGAAATGTTATCACAAGAGATAAAGTCATGTCGAGAAATCATTTTAAAATTACGGTAGAAAAAAATGAAGAAAAATATTACTTCGCTCTCAAAGATATTGGCAGCACAAACGGTACAAAACTCAACGATAAGTCACTCGGTGGAAACGAGGTTCTTGTACAGGTTAATAATACGATTACAGCAGGAGAAACTTCTTTCAAATTAGGGTAACGAAAAGTCGATAGCGATAATCTTTACTGGTTTTTGAGTTAAAAATAACCAAATGAAATATGCAATTCTTTTAAGTACGATGTTGAGTTTCATGCTAATGCAATGTAAAAGTAGCGATATATCTGAACAAAGTAAAAATGAAGTAAGGGACACAACCGAACAGGTTATAGATAGCAGCGAACAAACGAATATTATTCTTTTTGATACCCTTCGATTGGCACTCAGCGATACAATGAATATCGAATTGAGAACTTACTTCAGTACGGGTAAACTTTGGCAAGTCAATGAAAAGGATAGTGTCCTTACGGTTAATATAAAAGATACTTTTAAAAAAGTAGATGGAAAAATTCAAGATTTCCAAATACTCAAAGTGACGACCCAAAAGAAAGGTCAGTTTAAAATGCAAGTCGAAAATAAACGCCCTTTCGGAAAACAAGAGGGGGAACGCACGATTAAAAACTACTTATTTATTGTCGAATAGATTGTGAATAGCACACAGGTTTTTAACGATTTATCGTCAAAAGTCCTTTTACGCTTTATTCTAACACAAAAAAACAAAAATTATGAATAATACTTTTGCAAAATGGATAATTTGTCTTTCAGTGGTATTCACCGTTTCTGCCGTTCAAGCACAGGAATACGGTAAAGGCTTATCAAAATTAACGGAAGTAGACAAAGCAGAAATAAAATCTCAGTATAAGAGTTTCTACGGGAATGCCTTTCCAACACTTATGAAAAACACGCTTAAATCAACGGATGTAAGCACACTTAAAAAATATGATTTACGACAAAAAAATGCGGTAACACCTATTCGTAATCAACAAGAGTGTGGCTCTTGTTGGGCGTTCAGCGCCGTTGCTTCTTACGAGTCGAGTTATGCCATAAAAAATAAGAAATTTATTGATGCTTCGGAGCAAGACCTTGTCAATTGTATTGCAGAAACAAATTGTGCTCAAGGTGGATTTCCAATTATGGTATTTATCGAAATGGTTGAGTTTGGTAAAAAACTAATAACAGAGTCACAAGTACCTTATTTAAATAGGGATGCTACCTGCCAAAACATACCAGGAGTTTATCAAGCTGCGAATTACGGTATTATAGACCAAATCTATATTAATGAAACGGCTTCATTACCAACCGTAAACGAAATCAAAGAAGCCGTTTATAATTATGGTGCAATATCTTGTGGTGTCATTGCTAAAACTGCCTTTGTCAATTACAAAAGTGGTATTTTTCAAGACCAAGGTTTTGGTAATATGAATGTTAATCATGCGGTTAATATTATCGGTTGGGACGATAATAAAGGTGCATGGCTCGTTCGTAACTCATGGGGAACAGCGTGGGGCGAAAATGGCTATATGTGGATAAAGTACAACACTAACGGAATTGGTAGATTAGCAGTGTGGGTAGATGCAAAACTAAATCCCGAAGAGAAAAAAGAAGAACCTTTACCACCGTCTTCTGATAAGGTGAAACTCGGTATTTTGGCACAGATGAAAGATAAACAGGAATACGAAGAGTTTTATCTGACCATTGATAACCAAATCTATCAATGGAGTATCAACGAACCGAACCAAAAAGTATTGAAAAGAATGGCACTTTCTAAAGGAGAACATCAATACAAATTATTGGTTAAGACCGTTGTCAAAACCGATAAAGGTAAAAAAATGATTATCGGGGTTAGTTCAGGAAAACTATCTATCACTAAATCGCAAGATTTAGAACTCGTTTGGGTCAACAAGATAAAAGGAAATGTCTTTAAAGTCAGTTTTAAAAAGTAGTACGGTTATCCGAACCGTGCAAAAAGCATAATTAATGTTTGATGTCAGTACGGCTCGGATAGCCGTGCTACTTACAAAAAAAAATGGAATTACAACCAAATACAAAATTACAAAACGGCAAAATCACCATACTCAAAAAGATAGGGCAAGGCGGTTTTGGAATTACCTATTTAGCGGAGCATGGACTTTACGGCAAAATTGCGGTAAAGGAATTTTTCCTATCTACGGCTAATAAATATTGCACCCGTTTAGGAAATAAAGTTGCTGCAGGTGGCAATATGAATTCGGCTGACTTCCATAAATTCAAACAAGACTTTATTAATGAAGCTAAAATCCTACATCAGCTACGAGATATTCCGAATGTCGTCAATGTTCACGATTACTTTGAGGAAAACAATACGGTTTATTTCTATATGGATTATATAGAAGGCGAGTCGCTTAAAAGTCTTGTTGAGAAAAAAGGAAAACTACCTTTAAATACAGCTATTGCTTATATTCAAGAAGTCGGAAATGCTTTAACAGCCGTCCACGAAAAAGGTATTTTGCATCGGGATATTAAACCTGATAATATCATTATCAATACTCGAAACAATGCGATTTTAATAGACTTTGGCATTGCTCGGGACTTCGTGGAAGGCGAAACTAAAACGCATACGAACATGGCAACAAAAGGCTATGCACCGCCTGAACAGTTTGTCCAAAAAGCAAAACGAGGGGCTTATACCGATGTGTTTAGTTTAGGTGGAACGCTTTACTTTTGTTTGACAGGACAACGACCGCAAACATCATCTGAAATAAGTTTAGACGGTTTCTTGACACCCAAAGATTTAAACAGAGCTATTCCTAATAATATAAATAATGCTATTCTTAAAGCAATAAAGCCAAATCCTAAAGAGCGATTTCAAAATATTGAAGCGTTTTTGGGAGAAATTTTGGGTCGAAATATAATAGAAGAGGAAAAAACATTTATCAATAGTTATGAGACCGAAAATACTAAAATAGAAGACAAACGAAAATCGACTAAAAAACCGCTTCCTACGTGGCTCTATCCGCTGATAGGCAGTATAGTGGTTTTGGCTATATTAATAATGACCGTATTATACTTTAGTAATACAAATAGTAATGAGGATTATGAAGAAGAAATACTTGATTATAACATAGAAATGGTACAAATCTCAGGCGGTACTTTCCAAATGGGAAGTAACGATGGTGAGGATGACGAAAAGCCAATACATTCTGTAACCGTCAATGATTTTTATATTGGAAAATATGAAGTGACCAACGCTGAATTTGCAGCTTTTTTAAATGTAAAAGGTAATCAAGAAGAAGGTGGTACGACTTGGTTAGAAATAGAAAGTAGTAATTGTTTAATTGAAAAAAGTAATGGGGATTTTAAAGCTAGAACTAGGTATGAAAATCATCCCGTGATTTATGTGTCTTGGTACGGAGCAAAAGCCTATTGCAAATGGTTAAGCGAAACGACCCAGCAAAACTACCGATTGCCAACCGAAGCGGAATGGGAATATGCGGCAAAAGGCGGCAATAAATCGAATGGTTATAAATATTCGGGTAGTGATAACGTTGATGAAGTTGCCTGATATAGGGGTAATTCAAATCCAAAAATACATTCTATTGGTGCAAAAAAAGCGAATGAATTAGGGATTTATGATATGAGTGGTAATGTTTTGGAATGGTGCAATGATTGGTATGATACGGATTATCACAATAGTTCTTCCAATAATCCTGAAGAAGTAAGTAATGGGAATTCTCGAGTTTTGCGTGGTGGTTCTTGGTACCACCTCAGTAACAACTGCCGTGTTGTGAGTCGAGACTATAGTAATCCGTACATCCGCCTCGACGATTTTGGCTTCCGAGTTGTCAGGGGAGACTAACCTTTTTTTTCCTTTACTCTTCTCACAAGTGTAAAGCCTTCTTTTTTACCTTTTGTTAGTTCTGAAAGGGTCTCATCCATATTTTTTTTAAATGGAAATTATCACACTTCAAAACAACGTTTCCCTTTCAATAAGATGTAGAAGTCACATGCTTGATTTGGTGCCTTTTTGAATATATACTTATCAAGTAATTAATAGTTCGCCTTGTTGTTGTTCAATGCCGGCTAAGAAAAAGTCATTTTGAGTATGCGATAATTCGCCTTAGATTAAATTGATTAGTAATGCTTACGCTAAAAAATATTCATCTAACTTCATTGCTAAAATAATTGCTTTAGCAGCCAAATCTTTCGTGCATAAATCAGAGATTTCATTTTCCATATTATTGGTATTTGCCGTTTCGGGATGTAAGCATGCTAACAATAACAGAGAACCGTTTTTCAAGCCTGTTTCTCCTTCTTTTAAACTTACAATCATTTTTAGATATTTGGGAGATTTCTAATTTTCGATGGCTTCTTTGTGCACGAGAGAATTAATCTGGTTAGAATAATAATATCAATTATACAATAGTATAAAATACAATAAAATGCGATAAAGAATTGAATTTGATGCTCGTTTTTGAGACCTAAAAAGAAAAAACCCCTTGCAAATCGTTGATTTACAAGGGGTTGTGTTGTGTATGGGTACGCATGACAAGAGTAATTTTAGCCTTACGGATTTTATCGTATTTTATTATATTTTAGCATTAGCAGGGCTTACAAGGTATTTCTTTATCCTATTTTATTGTATTTTATCTTAATTTTTGAGACCATTTTTGAGACCATTTTATTATCTTTGTATCATGGCAACATTAAAATTCATTATCAGAAAGAGTAAAGTAACTAAACAGGGATTAACAAAAATTAATCTCCGTTACTGTCATGCTTCGGATAAAATCGAACTGGCAACAAATAAGAGTATAGAACCTCAATATTGGGATACACTTAAGGGTAGGCCTAAAAAGAAGTATCCTTCATATGGAGAGTTAGATGAGGAACTTGACGGAATTGAGCGAAAGATAAAACTAATCATTAAAGAAGCGAATCAAAATAATATTGAGCCGACAGCGGAATATGTTAAAGCAAAATTTTTAAGAGAAGATGTTGTTCAAAAAAAGGAAAGACTTGAATATGACTTTTTAGAAATATTCCAAGAATATCAACAATATTTAGAGAGTAACAAAGCGATAAATACGGTAAAAAATTTTAATAGCTTACACAATAACTTGGTCGCTTATCAAAAAAAGAAGCGTGTTAAAATCGTCTTTTCTATGATTGACCATCGCTTCTATGACAGTTTTGTTAATTTTTTAATCAAGCAATATGATTACGCAGAAAATACGCTTGATGATAGAATTAAGATGCTGAAAACTTATTTGTTTTGGGCAACGGAAAGAAAGTATAATAAAAATGAAGAATTTAAAACATTTAAGCGGAGGTATCAGAAAGTTGATATTATTTACTTGACAGATAGGGAGTTGAATCTACTTGAAGGCTATGAATTCTCGGGTGAGGAAAAGAAAAATTATGAATTGGTAAGGGATACTTTTTGTTTATGCTGCTATACAGGATTAAGATATTCTGACCTTGCTTCACTAAAATCTGAAAATATTCAAAAGAACCATATTATCAAGCGTATGCAAAAAACACAGGATATTATAAAAATTCCGATTGTTGCTCCTGCACAAGCTATTTTGGATAAGTACAAGTCGGTGGA
>Ga0222647_1000541_pt1 | contig 15555 bp, 13 predicted proteins | sample AntAcemetagen333_FD_179864 | JGI IMG/M metagenome (GOLD analysis project Ga0222647, IMG submission 179864) | Saline water microbial communities from Ace Lake, Antarctica - #333 | ecosystem: Environmental > Aquatic > Non-marine Saline and Alkaline > Saline | place: Antarctica: Ace Lake...
GAGGAAATTGATACTGAAAATGACTTGGAGGAAAGCGGTATTGATGAAAATCAAAATGAAATTATAACGACTGAAACGGTTGAAAATTCGGAGGAAATTGATACTGAAAATGACTTGGAGGAAACTGGTATTGATGAAAATCAAAATGAAATTATAACGACTGAAACGGTTGAAAATTCGGAGGAAATTGATACTGAAAATGACTTGGAGGAAAGTGGTATTGATGAAAATCAAAATGAAAATATAACGGCTGAAACGGTTGAAAATTCGGAGGAAATTGATACTGAAAATGACTTGGAGGAAAGCGGTATTGATGAAAATCAAAATGAAATTATAACGACTGAAACGGTTGAAAATTCGGAGGAAATTGATCAACAATCACCAATCACTAATCAAGAAATGAAGGATCAAAAAGAAATTCAGGCTTTAATTTTAGAAAGCCAACGGGTAGAGAAACACGCTCCGATTGAGGAAGATATTGATAATTTATTGGGTGATGATGAGCTGGAAGGTTTGGATGATGAGGTTGAATTTGAATTTGAGATTGATAAACAAATCATTGGCGACGAAGAGGATTTGTCGATGTTTGATGATCATGGTGTAAATCATCACGATGATCATCATGATGAACACGATGACAAACATTTTGCTGAAGATAATTATGAGGTTTCAGAACATGAAAATCATCACGGCGAAGCGGATAATTCGCATGAAGTGAAAAAACCGTTGCATGAAATTATCCATGAAAAAATTAGTGATTTAATAACGGAAAATCCTGCGATAAAAGAGGCAAAATACGAAGAAACTGTTTCTGAAAATAAAGATGAAGAGGTTGTTTTGAAAACGGAAGAAAATTTTGAACTTCCGCTGGATAATGTTTTTAGAAAAGATGATCGACCAGCGTATATTGATGTTGATGATGAGTCTGAATTGCCATTGGAAGAGGAACAAGAAACGATTATTTCAACGGCGAATGTGAATGAAATTCGGGCAGCGTTATCGGATAAGTATCAAAATAAGGAAGCTAAAAAAGAGCGGATTAAAAAATATTTGCAGCGAATCGCACAAATTCCTGCGGAAGAAAACGGCATTATTACAGAAACTTATGCTGACCTTCTGGCAAAACAAGGTAAAATTGAGCGATCAATTAAAATGTATCAACAATTAATTTTGAAAAATCCACAAAAAAAGGTTTACTTTGCAGCCAAAATTAAACAATTAATAAAAAATATTTAATTGGTTAAGGGGTTTTAAGTCACCTAATAATTGATTTTCAAACCTTTTAACTAAAGCCAAAAATAATATTATGATTACGTTTTTAACTATTTCGATTGCATTGGTTTGTTTATTATTGATGGGTGCGGTATTAATCCAAAATCCGAAGGGTGGTGGGTTAGATGCTACGTTTGGTGGTGCAGGTAATCAAATGTTTGGTGCGGCGAAATCAACAGATTTTATTGAGAAAATTACTTGGGCTTTAGCAGGGATTTTAGTAATTCTTTGTTTGGTGACCAGCCTTTTGGTCAAAACAAATGCGCCTACAACTGGTAAAAATACAATTGAATATCAAGTACCTGTGAAGGATGTCGATAACAATACGGATACATATTATATGTAAAATTCCAATTTATTGGTTTTCCAAAAAAAGCCACAAATGCCTCATTCGCATTTGTGGCTTTTTTGGTTTATGAATCCGCTTCTTTGACAAGTTTTGTGGAAACTTAACTTTTTTTCGTGAATATTTTGTGCATTGACGTTTGCAGAAATTATCAAAAAGCCATTTTTTGTTTCACCATAAGATTCATTAAGAAATCATAAACTTTAAAGGATGCTTCAAAAAGTACATCATATTGCCATTATTTGTTCTGATTATGAGAAATCTAAATCCTTTTATACGAATGTATTAGGTTTAGAAATTGTCCGAGAAGTTTATCGAAAAGAACGAGATTCTTATAAACTTGATTTGGCTTTAAATGGAATATATGTCATCGAATTATTTTCGTTCCCTAATTCGCCCGAAAGAGTTTCTCGCCCCGAAGCCAATGGCTTGCGACATTTAGCTTTTGAGGTGATTGATATTGAAATCACTATTGAAATATTAAATCAAAAAGGCGTTTTGTGCGAATCGATTAGAATAGATGAATTCACAGGAAAACGGTTTACATTTTTTAGTGATCCCGATGATTTGCCAATAGAGTTATATGAAATATAGACAATCATTTTCTATGTATTGTCATAGTGCCATATTGACATTTATTAAAGTGGTTTGATTTTGCCAATATTTTTTCAATACTGCAACTTTGTCAGCATTTTTTCAATGGCATAAGAAATGTTAGGTAGTAGTGTGGGAAATGGGTCGGAAGTTTTCAAAGCATCCGATCCTTGAAATTCCGAGATAAATAAAATTTTTAATACTTAAAATAAAAAATTGTTTGCTTTATGATGAAGCCAATTAACGACAGAGTAATAGTAAAGCCTTTCCCGGCAGAACAGAAAACAGCAGGTGGATTAATTATTCCGGACACGGCTAAAGAGAAACCTCAGAAAGGGGAAATCGTAGCGGTTGGACCAGGAAAAGAGGAGATTAAAATGACTGTTCAAGTGGGTGATGTTGTACTTTACGGTAAATATGGTGGTCAAGAACTTTCTTACGAAGGTGTGGATTACTTAATTATGCGTGAAGACGATATTTTGGTTATTTTGGACTAATTTTTAAGTTGGTAACTTTCAGTTTTTAGTTGGGAATTTGCCCCGAAATTGATAAACCATCTTAAAAATTTCAAAATCGTACTGTTTTTTTTATAAAAAAACTATTACTAAATTTAATAAAAAACGAATAAAATTATGGCTAAAAATATTAGCTTCAATAGTGACGCAAGAGAAAAATTGAAATCAGGTATTGACCAACTTGCAAACGCAGTAAAAGTAACCTTAGGCCCTAAAGGTCGTAATGTGGTAATTGAGAAAAAATTTGGTGCACCAGCGATTACAAAAGATGGTGTTACGGTAGCAAAAGAAATTGAATTAGAAGATCCTATCGAAAACATGGGTGCTCAAATGGTAAAAGAAGTGGCTTCTAAAACTGCTGATTTAGCAGGTGACGGAACAACGACTGCTACTGTTTTGGCTCAGTCAATGGTGGCTACAGGTTTGAAATATGTGGCTGCTGGTGCGAATCCAATGGATTTGAAACGTGGTATTGATAAAGCAGTTTCTTCAGTTATCGGACAGTTGAAAGAAATGTCTGAAACGGTTGGAAGTGACTTTAGCAAAATCGAGCAAGTTGCTTCTATTTCTGCGAATAATGATAAAGAAATTGGTAGCTTGATTGCAAATGCAATGAAGAAAGTTTCTACGGACGGTGTAATTACGGTTGAAGAGGCAAAAGGAACCGATACTTACGTTGAGGAAGTAATGGGAATGCAGTTTGACAGAGGTTATTTGTCACCTTATTTCGTAACCAATGCAGAAACAATGGTTGCAGAATATGAAAACCCGTATATCTTAATTCACGATAAAAAAATCTCTAATATGCAAGACATCGTTCCTGTATTAGAGAAAGCATTAGGCAACGGTCGCCCTTTATTAATCATCGCTGAGGATATTGATTCTCAAGCATTGGGTGTATTGGTTGTGAACCGTTTGAGAGGTGGTTTGAAAGTAGTTGCTGTAAAAGCACCTGGTTTCGGTGATCGCAGAAAAGCTATGTTGGAAGACATCGCTATCTTGACTGGTGGAACTGTTATTAGTGAAGAATTGGGTTATAAATTAGAAGATGCTGGTTTGGAACATTTAGGTGTTGCTGAAAAAATCACAGTTGATAAAGATAATACAACGATTGTTAATGGTAACGGTTCGGAAGAGGCAATTAAATCTCGTATCAACCAAATCAAACAACAAATCGAAACAACAACTTCTGATTACGATCAAGAGAAATTGCAAGAACGTTTAGCTAAATTAGCTGGTGGTGTTGCTGTTCTTTATGTTGGTGCGCCGACTGAGGTTGAAATGAAAGAGAAAAAAGACCGTGTTGATGATGCGTTAAACGCAACTCGTGCAGCGGTTGAAGAAGGTATCGTAGTTGGTGGTGGTGTTGCGTTGGTTCGTGCATCATTGGCTTTGGCTAATTTAGTTGGCGAAAACGAAGATCAAAACTTAGGTATCGAAATCGTGAGAAAATGTGTTGAAGCTCCTTTACGCGCGATTGCTGAAAATGCAGGTGTTGAAGGTTCTGTCGTCATGATGAAAGTACGGGAAGCAAAAGGTGATTTCGGTTACAATGCTCGTACTGATGTTTATGAAAACTTGAAAGAAGCAGGGGTTATTGATCCGACTAAAGTGACTCGTATCGCTTTGGAAAATGCAGCTTCTATTGCAGGTATGGTTTTAACAACGGAATGTGTTATCGCTGACAAACCTGAAGCAGAAGGTGCAGGCCCATCAATGGGTGGCGGCGGAATGCCAGGTATGATGTAAGATTAATTAGGAGTTTTTAATTAGAAATTAGGAATTTTTTTGGATATAAAAAAACCTTCTTAGAGCTTTGGCTTTGGGGAGGTTTTTTTGTAGCCGAAAAAAATCCGTTAAATCCTTTTTTAAATCCGTTAAATCCGTGTTCCTTTTATACGTAAAAAGAAAAGGAGTACGGATTTAACGGATTTAAAAAAGGATGAAATCGACTCTGATTAATAAACTAAATATCAATTAATTAAAAAAAAATGGTTGCCCTTCTAAGGTTATAAGCGTTAGTATCGCCTAAACGTAATAGGAATATCGGGGAAACCTCGTGGGCAGGTTTTCGCAGATTTTCAAGGTGTAAATTTTATAACCTTAGAAGAATAGCCCTAATTTTTTATTTTGTATAATAGTATGATTTAGGACTTTAGAAGAGTCGATGTACGTTTGGATAAAGATGGTAATATTCGTTTTTTGATATAAATAGTTTATCAGCATTGGATTTCTCAGGAAGTGTTTCGGATAAGCAATATTTTTCTTATTTTCCGAATGATTCAGAAGCAGAAGTTTTTGTTGGATTGACCATTTCAAAATACTTTTTTACGGTATAATATGGTCATTTCTGAAACAATGAAAACACATAATCTATTTACAATGAACGGCGATAAAGTAGTCCGTCTTTCGATGGTGGATAAAATAGAAATGATGCGTTAATTTTATCTACTTAATCGTCTAATCTATGAATACTCTTCCGAAACCTCTGGGCGGGTTCAATAAAAATAATTTTTTAATAATATATAGCTAATTTTATAAATAAATTACAAAAAAAAATGGGAATTAAGAGAATCTACATAGCAGCGACCAGTCAGCACATTGGAAAAACGACTTCGACTTTGGGAATCGTTCACGCTCTGAAACAGCGAGGATTGAATGTCGGTTATTGCAAACCCGTAGGTCAGGAATTCGTAGAATTAGGCGACTTGCGAGTCGATAAAGATGCGTTGCTATTTTCGAGGGTCATGGATTTTGAATTGGAAGCCGAAAATCACAGCCCTGTAATTTTGGGGCGAGGAGCAACGACGGCTTATTTGAAAAATCCGGAAAATTACAATTATTCAGAAAGTATCGTTCAGGCGGCTGCGAATTTGGAAGCAAAATATGAAATCGTTGTGTACGAAGGAACGGGACATCCGGGCGTGGGCAGCGTTGTGGATTTGTCGAATGCAGATGTTGCAAATCTTGTTGATAGCGGTGTTGTCTTGGTTGTAGAGGGTGGCGTAGGGAATACAATTGATAGAATCAATTTGAGTTTGTCGCTCTTTCGAGAAAAAAAGGTAACGATTATTGGGATTATTATTAATAAAGTCTTGCCCGAAAAATTGGAAAAAGTTCGTGAATTGGTCAAAATTTATTTGGACAAACATAATTTGTCGCTGTTGGGCGTAATTCCTTACGACAAAAGTTTGGCGTATCCGCTGCTTTATACGGTGCGTAGGGTGGTCGATGGCGAGGTGTTGCGAAATGGGCATAAATTAAATAATAAAATCGAAAATATCATCGATTCGTCGTTGGTTGATGTCGAAGAATTTACGAATTATGACCATCTGTTATTGGTCATTAGTTCTCGTCGGTTGACGCAGGCACTTAGTAAAATTAGAGATTTTCACAAAGAAAATAATTTAGAAAAATCGCCACTTACGGGGATTATTATAACGAATCATAGGTTTTTTGATGCAGAATGTGACGAATACATCACGGAAAACGAAATTCCAGTTATTTATTCTAATTTGGATACTTACGGAGCGGTGATTAAAATTTCAAAAATCGAAGTAAAAATTAATCGAAAAACACCGTGGAAAATTCAACGAGCAGTCGAGTTGATTAATGAATATGTGGATATTGACAAGATGATCTCTTGATGGTTTTTATATTGTCCCATTGCTACATGGTTTTCTCGCTTTTATCGTCATGACGATTAATAATAAAACCACGTAGCAATGAAACAATCAAATAATAAAACAACGAAATTTACCACTTTAACAAAGCCGAAGCCCACGTAAAACCACTACCAAAAGCAGCCATACAAACCAAATCGCCACGATTAATTTTTCCTGCTTCCCACGCTTCCGAAAGAGCGATAGGAATAGAAGCTGCGGTCGTGTTACCGTATTTTTGGATATTGTTAAATACTTGGTCGTCCCTTAATTTCAGTCGTTTTTGAACGAATTGACTGATTCTCAAATTCGCTTGATGCGGAATCAACATCGTCAAATCTTGTGTTGTATAACCGCTCTTGTTCAAGGCTGCCATGATGACTTCTGGAAATTTCGTCACCGCATATTTGAAAACGTGCTGCCCGTTCATATTAGGATAAATATCACCTTCTTCCCACATTTTGTCGGTCATAAATAAGCCACCGTATTCATTTTCCTCTTTTGTCGGATAACCATAATCGTGATCAGGATTATGAACGCCACCGTGAGCACCAGGATTTATGAACGCCAAATGTTCGGCTTGTGTGCCGTCAGCGTGCAAATGCGTGGACAAAATGCCTTGATTCTCCTCTTCGGTTGGTTGCAAAATCACCGCACCAGCTCCGTCACCAAAAATGACCGTAACATTTCTCCCTCTTGTCGTAAAATCCAAACCAAAAGAGTGCATTTCCGCACCCACCAAAAGGATATTTTTATACATCCCAGTTTTAATAAACTGGTCAGCAATCGACAAGCCATAGACGAAACCTGAACATTGATTCCGAATATCTAACGCACCGATTTCGTTTTTATTCATACCCAAATGACGCTGCATCAAAACGCCACTTCCAGGGAAATAGTAATCGGGACTAAGCGTTGCAAAAATGATAAAATCTACATCATCAGCCGTAATTCCTGCCCGTTCGATAGCGATTTTTGCTGCATTTGCACCCAAAATCGAAGTCGTTTCCTCAGATTTTTTTGCATAGCGCCTTTCTTGAATGCCTGTTCTTTCTTGAATCCACGCATCATCCGTGTCCATGTGTCGAGCCAAATCATCATTGGTTACGACTTGTTCTGGGACGTAATGCCCAATTCCTGCAATTTTTGTTTTAAACATAACACTGGTTATTTTAATAATAAGCTATGGCTACAAATATAATAGAACAGTCCAATAACTTTAGTGAAGTATTAAATATTAATTATTACAGCTACAACGCTGTAACTGCAATATTTTCAAGGGATAGTTATCTAATCTATTTTTTACATATTTACTTAAATACCTACGAAATCAATTGATTTCAAAGTATCATTTTCAAAGTGAAATGACCAAACAGCTTCTGCTATTTTGGTTGCACTAAATTCTATTTGATGCTTTTGAATACGAATGTAAGGGTTGTATTCCTTTGTTAATAATTGATAAAAAATGGTTTCAAAATCGCTTCGAGTTTGTCCGATTTTGATTCTATAATTTAAAAAATCACCTACGGATTTGATATGAACTTCCGTTGCGATATCGTAGTGAACCTGAACGAATGAGCTATCTTTTGTGTAAAGCCATTCATTTTTTTTGTTTTGACTAATTTTCCGACAATCCTTTGATAAATATTCCATATTTAATGGATTATTTATAAAGGCTTCTACCGAAATTTTTAGATTTTGATTCACGGTTTTATCCATCATCATCGGCAGATTTTCTGGTTTATCCAGCCTTGAATGACAATTCATAAAAAAAAATATTGATACAATCGGAATGAAGTATTTCATGTTTGAAGGTATTTCGGTATTGTAGTCGTTAAACGTTGACACCTTTTTTAATTGGTTCTTAGGTGAATTTAGTAAAATCTAAATTCTATGAAATTTTGTTATGAAGTAATTGATAATCAACGTATTATAATATGTTAGGAAAACTAAATTTTCACTTCCACTACATTTTTCTAAGAGCATTTTAATTCAACGTAACTTGTAAGTTCGAGCCAGTTCTATCTGTCGCAATGCTGTCTAATTCAAAGGTTTTTTGCGTATTGGTATAAACACAATCACAATCGCTGAACTCGCCTTTGACTTGAATCGTATTGACCTTATAATCTCTTCCTGTCGAATTAGGTTTAATTATATAGTCAAAATTTTCATACGAATTTAAGTTCAGTGTTCCGCCCGAAGAAAAAGGCTCTGGGTCAGAAAGTACCATTAAATAATCATTATTATTAAATTGTTCTGTAAAGTAGAAAGTATCTAAGGCTTGGGAGAAATTACCCCCTTTTGTGTATTTAATAATGTGTGCATCGGCAATGTCACTGTTTGAATAAGTCGTATCGAAATTAAAAACAAGTGCATTAATTACGTTAAAGTTAGGTGCTGCACAGGTTTCGAATGTACATTCATCAAAACAAGACGTGGTCAATAGTGATGCAGCTATCACGAAAATTAATATTTCTTTCATATGAGTGTTTTTTAAATTTATTTTATAAATGATAAAGTTAGCAAACGTTACCGTTTTTTGAGGGTGCAAATATGAATTATTCAATAAGAATTAGGTTAAATTTGATTTTTGTTTAAATAAAAAGAAATTTATAATGGATTCAAAGTACTAATGACTTTGGTCGTCAAGTAATGTTGAAGCCTTATTAGACGAACAAAATTGGCGGTACTTTATTCATAAAATCATATCCATGAATTATCTAAGTCCATTCTACGTGCTTCCTGAAGAGTTTACGGAAGGTCGGGAAATTGATAAAAATACCTTGAAACAAGCTCGAAAAGTCTTGATGGCGGAGTTTGAATTGCAAGGGCAGGCGACTATTTTTATCCACGAAAGAGAATATGATAAAGATGGTGTTTTGAAGTTTTTTGAGAATTTGGAAACAGATGCTAATTTTGAGTTTCATCGCTTTATTTTTCAAGATAAACCGCTATTAAGGTTTTTAGAAAAAGGCGATATTGAATCCTATACCGCTGCGGTAAATACGATTATTGACCAAAAAGAAAAAAACGATTTAGCGTTTATTTCTTTTATCGCTCCTTATGTTAATTTTTATTATAATAAACTGTTATACAATGCTTTACGCAATAATTTACAAAACGATTTATCTATTTTATTAAATCAAAACTTTCCTTTATCTACTGAATACGAAGCGGCGGCTTATCAATTAGCGTATCGCTGGTATCATCAAAAAATGAGGGAAGTTGAAACGATTGAACAAGAGTTATTGCGAAAAGAATTTGTGGCTGGTAGTCGAATTTATGCTTTAGTTGAGCCATCATTTATCGTGAATTTCAATCGAATGTCGATGTATTTTTTTGATATTCGAGATAAATATGCGTTTAAATTATACGAAATTGTTGTTTTATTAAACAACGAATATAAGCGGACAGAACTCGCGAGGTCGGTCTTAGATGAAGGCATAAAATTAAATGTTGACGAGCAAACGCATCATTATTATGTGCAAGCAGATAAAGTTATTGAGCAAAAAGAAGCACCGAAAAACCGCTATAACTGGCTGGTTTTTTATGTTATTGCACAGATTTTATTCGTACTTATCAGAGTTTCAACTTGTAATACGCCGTCAAGACCGACCTATGATTTTCCAATTGAAACGCATCAACCGAAATTCAATCATACGTTTGACGATACCAGTTTTTATGTAAGTCCTTTCAAAAATTTAGTAGATTTAGAGGAGTTGGAAAAATTAGATAGTATGGTTAAGGCATTAGAAAAGTATAAGTCTGTCAAAATGGATTCGACTTCCTCTAAAAAAATTGAAATATTACCTTCAGATTTGTCGAAAGATACTTTAAAATAGTTTTTAACGCAAAACCTGTGGGGTTTTCAAAACCCCACAGGTTTGATAATTCATAAAAAATTGAAAGAAAATTATACTTATCCAAAATATGAAACGGTTGGCGTAATTGGCGCTGGTTCGTTCGGAATGACGATTGCAAAGTTGTTAGCTATCAATGTGGAAACGGTTTTGTTGTACAGCCGAACGGAAGAAACGGTACGGCAAATCAACGAAATGCACCGCTGGAAGGGCATTGATTTGGAGCATAATATTATTGGAACGTCTGATTTAAAAGAAGTTGCGGAACGCTGCGTATTGATTTTTCCCGTGATTCCGTCCAAAGCATTTCGGAGTTTGATGCAGAAAATGGCAGATTATTTAAAGCCGTACCATTTATTAATTCACGGAACGAAGGGTTTGGATAGCGGATATTTATATAATGAAGATTTGCTTTCGGGGCGAATGAACGTGCATACGATGAGCGAAGTCATTCGGCAAGAAACCTCAGTTGTGCGAATTGGCTGTCTTTCGGGCCCTAATTTGTCATCTGAAATTTTGAAAGGACAACCTGCCGCAACCGTTATTGCAAGTCATTTTAAGGAAGTTATTTTTTCGGGAAAAAATGTACTGCGAGGGGATCGTTTTCAAGTGTTTTCGACCAGTGATACGATTGGTGCAGAACTCGCAGGAGCGTTGAAAAATACGGTTGCGATAGGTGCAGGATTGTTGGGCGGATTGGGTATGGGTTATAATATTTGGGCGTTATTAATTACCAAAGGTTTATCCGAAATGATTCATATTGGCAAGGCGATGGGGGCGAATCTTGAGCCTTTTTTAGGCATTGCGGGCATCGGCGATCTGGTCGCAACGGCTTCAAGTTCAAAAAGTCGGAATTATTCGGTCGGTTATAGTTTGGCGAAGGGCAAAACGATGAAAGAAATTGAAGAAGAACAAGATTACGAACTTGCGGAAGGCGTTGGAACGGTCAAAATTGTGAATCAACTTTGCGAACATTATAAGGTCAATGCACCGATTACAAAAATGATTTATAAGGTTTTGCACGAGGATTTTGAGTTGGAACGAGCGATTAATTTTTTGATGACATATCGGTATAGTAAAGATGTAGATTATTTGTAAAAACCCACCTCCAACCCCTCCCTTAAAATGGAGGGGAGCGTGGAAGTCTTGAAATTAGTAACTCTAAAGTTTACATTCCGTCTTTTCGTAGCAACTTCCTTAAAATAGAAAGGTCGAAGATTGGGAGTTTGAAAGCACAATATTCTACTTTTGATAGCCCCTCTATTTTAAGGGAGGGTTTGGGGGTGGGTTCTTTATAACAACTTTTTAATTTCTCTTTCCAATGCTGCTCCGCGTGGATTAATCGCTACGATTTTGCCAGTTTTATCCAACAAATATGTTTTTGGAATACCCGTTACTCCATAATCTTTCGCAGGCGAACAATCCCATTTTTTCAAATCCGAAACATGATATTCCCATGTCAAATTATCTTGTTGAATCGCTTGTTGCCATTTCACTTTTTCATTTGCCATATATTGGTCGATATTTGCTTGATTTCCACCTAATTGACGGGTTTTCGTCATTTCATCCAAACCATCTAAAGACACACTAAATACCGTAAAACCTTTACTTTGATATTTGTTATAAATGCGGACAACTTCAGGGTTATTCATGCGGCACGGACGACACCAACTCGCCCAAAAATCCAACAAAACGACTTTTCCTTTCAAATCGCTCAAATTATACATTTTTCCGTCTGGATTTGGTAACGAAATATCTGGTGCTTGTACGCCAATACGGATTTTTTGCGTCGCTAATTGCGAAATAATCGGCGACAACTCTTCCCGATAATCTTGAACATAACGAGAGTTGGGGTAGCTTTTTATCAATTTTTGAATCGCAATTTCGTGCGTTTTGACCACAACTTCTGGATCCGGATAAAGAAAAGTATTGGATAACGGCAAAGTCGTGTAAGACCAAAACGAAGCGACTAAAGCATTAGAAGTCGTATCGACCATTTGCTGTACATTCGCCTCATTAAACTGCCCTTTTTGAACTAATGCGAACATTTGTTTACCAATATCTTGATATAATTTGGACGATTTTGAACCGCTTACCTCATAAATCAAATTCGGCACTTTTACCAAATCACCATTACAAACAACCGCCGTTTCCGTACCGTCAAAAACCAATAAAACCTTCTTATCACTCACTCGCAGACGATAAACTCCCGGTTCAATATTTTTAGCTTTTATATTAAAGTTTCCATTTCCATCAATCGTCACCTTATCCAAAGGATTAAAAGCCTGATAAAAAGCTTGGTCGAAATACAATTGCATATTTTCGCCACCTTTTAATTGTCCAGAAATATCCACCGAAAAATTACCTTTTACGACAGCCGTTTCCTCTTGTTCCGTCACGGTTTGCGTTGTGTCCGTATCATTTTTTGTTGTACTCGTACAACTGGATACAATCACAAAACAGCATAATATAATAGGAAGAATTTTATTTAATTTCATAATTTATAAATTTTCAATTTCAGTTTTTGTTAAGCTTGTAGCTTGTTCGATAATTCCGATGGTTAAGCCCGCTAATTCTATGACTTTAGCACTGTTTAGAAGATTAATTTTGCTTGGTTAATTTCTTCCAGCAGCTGTTCTTTTTCCTCTTCCGTCTATAAAACTTTCAAGGTTTGCAGAAATTGTCAAAGAGTCTAAAAGTATCTGAATTTTTTGTTAATTTCAAATAATTTGCTTCTCTTTTTATTGAGGATTCAGACCGCTTTTCAATATTTGATATTTTATTTTTAATGAAAATCATTGTGATTATTCTAATCATCTCTTGATGTGATGGTCGAACAATCACAACGATTTTTTTGACTGTGTATTTACCGCTCGGATAGCGGTGCTACTTATTTTTGCGGCTCGGATAGCCGTGCTACTTATCTAACTCATCGCCAATCGCATTATCATAAGCGACTTTCCAATCCGTTGTTTGACCAAAATTTTCGCCATCAATTGCCAAATTCGAAGCGGTAACTTTTCCAAGTTTTGTAGTTTTAACACCAGCCGCAGCCATTGTTTTTTCAAAATTAGGAATCTTATTCTTTTTCACAGAAACGATAACCCGACTTTGGCTTTCGCCAAATAAATAGGCATCTTTTCTAATATCATTTTTCGTTTTAACATCAAAACCGAAACCACCAGCCATTGCCGATTCTAATAAAGATATGAATAAACCACCTTCAGAAATATCGTGTGCAGACTGAATCAACGAACCTTTAATTAACTTTTTAACGGCTCCCTGTAGTGCAAACTCTTCCTCCAAATCAAAATGAGGCACTGGAGAATACCTTACATTATGAACTGATTGCAAATATTCAGAACTACCCAAACCTTCATGGCAATCGCCTAATAAATAAATACAATCGCCTTCATTTTTGAAATCCAACGTCATATATTTATTCGCATCGTCCAAAATTCCCAACATGCCAATCGTTGGCGTTGGATAAACTGGCACGATTTCGCCATCCATGACTGATTGATTATAGAAACTCACATTACCACCAGTTACAGGCGTTTCAAACTTCAAACAAGCGTCGCCCATTCCTTTTAATGCGTTTACAAATTGGTAATAAACCCCTTTATCATAAGGATTACCAAAGTTCAAACAATTGGTAATTGCAACAGGTTCACCACCAGAACAAACGATATTTCGAGCCGCTTCCGACACCGCAATCATTCCACCAACATAAGGATCCGCATAAACGAAAGCCGAATTACAATCCGTCGTCACCGCCAATGCTTTTTTGGTTCCTTTTACTCGAATAATTGCTGCATCAGATGGACGATTTGTCGTCATATTATTGGTACGAACCATAGAATCATATTGCTCATAAACCCAACGTTTTGACGCAATATTTGGAGCAGTCGCCAATGCTTTTGCAGCCGCTACGTAATCCGTCGGTTCAGCGATTGTACTTTGGTCAAAAGCATCCACTTTATCCAAATAAGCTGGTCTTTCAAACTCACGCTCGTAAATCGGCGCACCGCCACCCAACACCAAATCATGTGCAGGAACGTCCGCCACGACTTCGCCACCAGCAGAATAAACAATGCGTCCAGTATCGGTCACTTCACCAATCAAGGCACATTCCAAATCCCATTTATCAAAAACCGCCAATAATTTATCTTCTTGTCCTTTGTGACAAACGATTAACATTCGCTCTTGACTTTCAGATAATAAGATTTCAAACGGCTTCATATTTTCTTGACGAGTCGGCACTTTGTCCAAATCAATCACCATTCCCGTCCCGCTTTTCGCACTCATTTCAGAAGTCGAACAAGTAATTCCTGCCGCTCCCATATCTTGCATACCGACAATTGCACCAGTTTGAATCGCTTCCAAAGTCGCTTCTAACAGCAACTTTTCTTGGAAAGGATCACCCACCTGAACCGCTGGCAAATCTTCCGCAGAATTTTCAGATAAATCCGCCGAAGCGAAAGTTGCTCCGTGAATCCCATCTTTTCCAGTTCGAGAACCTACGATAAACACAGGATTTCCTGGGCCATCAGCACAAGCCGAAACCGTTTCACCCACATTTACGATACCAACCGACATCGCATTCACCAAAATATTTTGGTTGTAACAATCATTAAAATAAACCTCGCCACCGACAGTCGGCACTCCAAAACAGTTACCATAACCACCAATTCCTTCCACAACACCGTGAACCAAATGCTTCGTATGTGCCCGTTTGATATTACCAAAACGCAAAGAATTTAAAGCGGCAATTGGTCTTGCACCCATCGTAAAAATATCTCTATGAATACCACCAACACCAGTCGCAGCCCCTTGATACGGCTCAACTGCTGACGGATGATTGTGCGATTCAATTTTGAAAGCACAAGCCAAACCATCACCAATATCAACCAAACCTGCATTTTCCTCACCCGCTTCTACCAACAAACGAGCGCCTTTGCGAGGCAATTGTTTCAAATACGTAATTGAATTTTTATAAGAACAGTGTTCTGACCACATCACAGAAAAAATACTCAATTCCGTAAAATTGGGCGTTCTGCCCATAATTTCACAAATACGGTCAAATTCTTCTGGTAACAAGCCAAGATTTTTGGCAATTTCTACATTTGATTGATTATCAGTCATTTACTTGAACGATTGACGACAAACAGCTTGTCCCGAAAATCTCGGGAATTAAAGACAGCCGAAACCAACGTCTTTTTGTTTGTCGAATATTATTAATAATTTTTTTTTGTCTGAAAATAAAGTGCGAAGATAGGAATTTTGGGATTGAAAATGGAAAGGGA
>Ga0222647_1000542_pt1 | contig 15512 bp, 16 predicted proteins | sample AntAcemetagen333_FD_179864 | JGI IMG/M metagenome (GOLD analysis project Ga0222647, IMG submission 179864) | Saline water microbial communities from Ace Lake, Antarctica - #333 | ecosystem: Environmental > Aquatic > Non-marine Saline and Alkaline > Saline | place: Antarctica: Ace Lake...
AAATTCAAATTTCTTTTTTCCATTTTCAAAGTACGCAATTTGCTTTCCATTTTTTTGACCGAGTTTGTAATAACGTACTTCCATTAATTGCTTGTTGGAGTACCATTTTTTAGAAATCCCGTCTTGTATCCCATTAGCAAAACTTATGGTTGATAAGGTGTCACCATTTTCATAAAGTTCATAAACAACTCCTTTTAATTTTTTAGAATTAAAAAATAGCGTATCACTTTTGAGTGATAATGCACTCGAAAAATTAGATAACAATAATTCTGTTTCAGTTTTTATTACTGAAACAGAAAGTGTTTTACTCTTTTCTTCTTTACAAGAAATAATGAGTAAAACACTTACCAATATAGTAAGTCTAAATTTCATTTATTGAGTTACCGTTCCTGCTGTTCCATAATATCCATTTCCATTCATATAAGGAGAATCTGCAGTAAAATGATAGTGATATGTTCCATTTGGAAAATCAATTGTAGCGTGAGTATGTCCGTGATATACATCCAAATCACTACTTATTATTGTAGTTCCACCTTCTTCTTCAGGGCCGTAAATTGGAAAACCATCTAAAAGAAAGCCCATTAAGCCAGATTTTGTAGAGGTAACTGTTGTTAAATACAAGGGTTCTACGTGATAATGATATTGTGAGGTTCCAGTTGGATGTCCATAATATTTATCAAAACTGTTGATTTCTGAGGTTAAAGCTTGTTCATTAGGCCCCGCATATTGATTGTACAAAGCTACACCATTTAATGCCACTCCAATAGGCCCAAGTGGTGTTGCAGAATGTACTGAAGCTTCTGTGGGGCTTACAGGGATTTTAAAAGTTAGTGTTTGAGTTGCTATTTTGTTTGGATTTAGTGTAAAAGTACCACCACCAAAAGTTGTACCACTATACGATTCATACAAAGCATTGGCTGTTGGATAATATGGACTTTTATGATCGGGTATTCCATTGGTTTTAATGGTAACGTAGGTTCCATCGCTTGTAATTGTTGCACTTGCACCATAAACTTTCGCATACACCTCAGGAACTGTACTCGTTGTTGGTGTTACCGTTGTGTCATCGTCTTTTGAACAACTAAAAAATAGTATTGAAGCTGTCAATGTTAGAACTGAATAAATGAATTTGTTTCTCATAATTTTAAATTTTATTATTTTTTAGACTTAATTTTTTTGTTAAGGTTTAATTGTTGTTTGTAAATATTTCTGCTAACGTTTAGTATATGAAAAGTAGGCGATTTCAAAGCGTAAAACTTATTGTTATGCACGAACTTTGATACGAGTCAATTCCTTTGAATTAAGCACTAAGTCGCCTATTTTTTATATACATTGTTGTACTTAGTTAATTTATCTGCATTCTTAATTAATCAACAATAATTTTTTTTGTGGCCACACCTTGTTTGTTTGTTGTTTTAAAGAAATAAATTCCTGATGAATAATTTTTTAATTCAATTTCTGAAGTACCTGAATTAATGATACTTTCCGATATTTTTTTACCCAAATTATTGTAAATCGAAAGACTAGATTTTTCATTCACAATAATAGTAACATGGTTTTGTGTTGGGTTAGGATAAATACTTACTGAAGTATTGTTTATACTTTGTTCATCTACTCCCAAAACCAATGTGCTTGTAGAGCCTGCATATGGTCCAATAGTGGGATCCCTAAGTTGATTGGTTTTACCTTCATTAAATCCAGGGATATTATTAATCTTTCCTTTCCATGCCCCAACTAACAAAATATGTTCGTTAAACGTAGGGTTAGGTGCTGTTGATGACGTAATAATTTGTGTATGTGCATGATAATGATAACCGAATACATCACCATGATCATGACCTCCAAATTCATCCAGTGCAATACCAAATCCTGTCATTGACGAAAAGGACGTTTCATATTTTCCAAATAAAGCAATGCCATCATAAGACATCCCTAAAACTGGCGGATGATTTTTTCCTGTATAATCACCAAGGTTATATAAATTGATTCCATTTCCGTTAAAGGCATGACCATCAGCATGGTAATGTAATTCCAATCCACCACCAACATGGATTCCAGAACTCGTAACTTCTGCATCTTCAACAGCAAATCTAAGGTTGTTATTCTGAGTAGGATATATGGTTACTCCATCTACCGCCATACCTATAGAAGCCAGACCTGCATAATTATAGACGTCTTTTGTAGTAGTTGTACCGTGCATAGTGTCAAAATCTGACGCCAAATCGCCATATGGTGATAAATCATTATCTAGTAAAGTAGCAATAAGACCATAATCCTTCAATGGTATTTTTACCAAAAATTCACCTAGTTTCCCATTTCTCGTAACCGTACTTTGTGCATAACCTACGCCCATTTCTGCACCAGGTGGTCTATTTATATCTACTAATAAATTGGGTCTTGTAGATACAGCATGACAAGCCATTACCATAAATGGATGTGGATTTCCATTAGTATCAGACTCGTTTGTAAAATAAATATGCTCTACAGTACGATTACCCAGTCTTGCATTAAAAACATCTGAACTACTTACCGTATGTGAAAGCATGTTTTCTCTTAATGCTAGATAAAACGCTTTTGGATACCTTAAAGATTCTCCTGCGGTGGTAAGTGTTGTTTCAATAATATCTAATACATCAGATGCTGATTGGGTAGCACTAGTGGAATTGTCAAGTTGTGCAGTAAGTACATTTGCAATTTGATTGGGTAAATCTGTAATGATTCGACTATCTTCCATAGGTGCAATATCAGCAGGAATCGCAGCAGTTGCATTGGGTGAATAAGAAACATTCAATGGATTAAATTCTGAACCACTTGCAATCTCTAAGTCAAATAAATCTGTAGCATCGGCTAACATAAAATTTGAAGCATTTGCAAGAGTAGTTGTCCATTCTAGACTACTGCCATTAAGTGTTAAATAACTATCTGTCCATGAGGTGTTTTCTTCTAAAGCTTCTGTAGCTCCATTGTAAACCCATTGTTCTACTGCTTTTATAGCTGTTGAAGTGGCTGTGCCAGCAAATTCAATTAATAAGTATCCTGTATTTGTAGGCTCTGTAATATAAATAGAGCCACCATCTGTAGCATTTGCGTTTAAAGAGGCATCTGCATTTAAATTATAATAACTATGTAATAAAGGATTTACTTTATACAAACCACTTAACGGTGTGTAGGTTCCGCTACCACCACCAGCATCATTTTCAAAATGTGTATTTTCATCAACAATTTGAAAAATACTTTCCATAACTGAGCCATATGTAGCAGTTGCTCCTGTAATGTTGGATAGATAATTATATTCAATTAATTTTATATCTGTTGCACCAATTGAAATAACATTAGATTGTGTGGCTTGGTCTAAAATCACGACATATTTCTTATTTTCTATGGATGATAAAGCGCTAGGTGTCCATGATTTAGAAAAAGTATTGTCTAGAATATCGCCAAATGGTTCTGGTCCATAAAAATCGAATTGTGCAAAACCTGTAAAAGGAATCAATGCAATAAAGAGTAATAATTGTTTCATAATGTTCATTTTTTCAGTGATTTAGTAATAATTAAGTACAACGTGTTTGTACAAGATTTTTTGCGGTGGTTAATCACTAAAGTTAATAAATAATAACTGAATAGAAAGTGGACTGCACCCAAAATTTTAGACGAATTTATAATTAATTTTGATAATAATGAGTTTTATATTCCTTTGGACTCATTCCGTTTAAATTTAGTTTAATTCTTTCGTTATTATAATATTTTATGTAGTTTTTAATATCTTTTTTTAGTTGAGTGATTGAATTATATTTATTCAGATAAAATAGTTCAGATTTTAAGATTCCAAAGAAGTTTTCTATTACAGAATTATCTAAACAATTTCCTTTACGTGACATACTTTGTGTTATTCCTTTATCTTTTAATAGTTGATGATATTGTTTCATTTGATATTGCCAACCTTGATCTGAATGTAATATTAATTTAGTTTTATTTGGTATTTTTTTAAACGCCTTTTTTAACATGACCACAACTTGTTCAAAATTAGGTCTTTCCGATAATTCATAACTTATTATTTCTCTATTAAATAAGTCCATTATTGGAGATAAATAAAGTTTACTTCCAGATACTTTAAACTCCGTAATATCAGTAGTCCGTTTTTTATTAGGCTTTAATGCTTTAAAATCACGTTGTAATATATTAGCGGCACTCTTTCCTTTTTGTCCTTTATATGACTTGTATTTTTTAATTCTTACAAGACATTTTAAACCTAATTCACGCATTAACCGTAATACTGTTTTATGATTAATTACAAACCCTTTTTTATTAATTACTATTGTAATCCTTCTATAGCCATACCTCCCTTTGTGATAATGATATGTCTCTTTAATTAATTGTTTAATCTCTTTATACTTGTCAATTAATTGATTTCTTTTCTGATGATAATAATAACTACTTCTTGCCATATTACTATGATTTAACAATGATATTCAATCATTATTTATTTTATTTAGTCTGCTATCTTGATTTTAATCAATATACTTTATGCTTTCTCCATCCTTCGGATTAATTTCCTTAAATGAAATTGTCTTTAAATTCCCTATGAATTCATCAACTTCATCTAAAGAATTCAGAGGTTTAGTACTAAAACTTCCATAAGTATTCGTAAATTCAAAATTTTCTATTATTGGTAAATCAGAGATTAAAAAAACTTCACTTCTTTCACCTTTGAAAGTTAAAATTGATGATTCTAAAAGCTCTTTTCTTTGCCAGATGTTAAACTTCAAATCATCAATAAGACTTTCATCTTCTTTGTCATAAAACTCTAAGAGTAACTTAAATGCTTCAAATGTAACCTCTTCTCCTTGTTTATTTAAATATGTAAAAGATGTACCTTGATATGATAGATGTATATAATATTCTCTCTTCTCATCTAAATCTTCTTTTTTATTAATACTACTTAAATCCCAACCCCTTATGGGTTGATTAAATGATTTAGCTTTATTAAACATAGACTCCATATTAGTTAAATTACTCACGTCCCAACCCCCTATGGGTTGATTAAATGATTTAGCTTTAGAAAACATAGACTCCATATTAGTTACATTACTCACGTCCCAATCCCCTATGGGCTGATTAAATGATTTAGCTTCAGAAAACATAATCCCCATATCCGTTACATTACTTACATCCCAATCCCCTATGGGTTGATTAAATGATTTTGCTTTAGAAAACATATTCCACATATTCGTTACATTACTTACATCCCAATCCCTTATGGGTTGATTAAATGATTTTGCTTTAGAAAACATAGTCCCCATATTCGTTACATTACTTACATCCCAATTTCCTAGGGGTTGATTAAATGATTTAGCTCCATAAAACATGGAAGCCATATCTGTAACATTACTTACGTCCCAATTTCCTATGGGTTGATTGAAAGAACGTGCGGCAATAAACATACCCACCATATCCGTTACATTATTTACATCCCAATTTCCTATAGGTTGATTGAATGATTTCGTATTAAAAAACATCTTAGCCATATTAGTTACATTACTAACATTCCAATCCCCAATAGGTTGATTAAACGATTCAGCTATCTGAAACATAGACTCCATATTAGTTACATTACTTACATCCCAACCCCCTATGGGTTGATTGAAAGAACGTGCGGCAATAAACATAGACTCCATATTAGTTACATTACTCACGTCCCAATTTCCTATGGGTTGATTAAATGAATCAGCAGAATAAAACATTTCGCTCATATCTGTTACATTGGATGTATCCCAAGAAGATATATGGTCATATTTAGACTCTGCTAGCTTATCATCATCCAACCATTCTTCTACAGCTTGTCTTATTGTATCATTATCGAATTTCATATCTCTTTTTAGCATTTTACGCCCTTCAAAAGAAGAGTCAATACTTGTAGACATGTCATCATTAATTTTATATTGTTCAACTACTTCTTTTTTAGAATGTTTACTTTTTCCAGATAACCAGTCAAATATTCCCATAATATTATTGTTTAATTTTTCTTATACATATGTAATCCCGAAATATACACACCATTTTGAGCATTTGAAACTCTATTTGTTTCTGAGTGTGTCTAAGTTCTATCTTAAGTCACGATTTTTTTCTGAAATTCTTCTATTGTTCCTATTGTTCCTATTGTTCCTATTGTTTCGTTGTTACATTTCATAGTTATTTTTAATCTATTATTTATTAGAAAATATCTTCATTGTATTCACATGTTCCAATAAGAAACTTAGAAAAGCTTTCATGACTGAATCTTTCTCTAAAACTCACGTCATCTAAATCGAATAATAACCTATATCGACCCTTATCTGATCTCTTATAAAACTTGTCATAGACTTTATGGTTTAAGGAGATTTCAAAAACAAACAATTTCTTTTCCCTATTATTTATAAGAACTAAATGCCAGTCGTTTTCTTTTCTTCTAAAATTAGGCTCAACAGAATAAATATCATTTTTATTTATGGAAGATGAATTTAATTGAGACTTATTAAGTTTCTTATCTATTGTGTTGAAAACAATGTTTATTATTTTGTCATAATCGTTTATTTTTTATTGTTTTGTCGATGGTCTTAGTATTTTATGGCAACCTATACATATGTAATCCCGCAATATGCTCACCATTTTGAGCATTTGAAACTCTTTTTGATTGTGAGAGTGTCCATGGGTTACCATTTCTTTCATTTTACAAAAACAACTTGACTCCTTCTATTTTAGTATCCTGATTTAAAACATATCTTCTTTCACCAATTTGTAATTTTATAAGTGGATTTACACCTACCCCTTGTCCTGGGTCTCCAATAGTATCGGCATTTGTAATTTGTAGCTAGCCGCTAAGTAATAAACGTAAATCTTCTTTTGAATTAAGACAGTTGTCCCATTCCATTTGAATTATGTACTGACCACTTAAATAATTTTCTAATATTTCTATCATATCGATTGATAAGATTAATCAATATACCATTGAGGTATTTCCTCAATTCTTTCTTCTATAATAGTTTTGTCCCAACTATCAATGAAATTATTATTGTTCTGATTCCAAAGAGGAATAGCTCTCAATCTTAAGTCATGATTATTTTTTTCAAAACTCTGAATAGCTTTAATAGCTTGTTTTTTTTCTGTTTTTATATTAAAAACAATATCAAACTCCAAATCAAAAAATATATCAGAATCATCATAAGTATCACATTGTAATATACCAATTTTGATTTCTAAAACTTCTAATTCATCTTTTAGATCATTAGGTATTGCAAAACTCCCCATTAAATATTTTTTACAGTAATTATTTAAATCAGAATTTGATTCACTTTCTCTAAGTTTTTTCAAAACCTGTTTAACAATTGATTTTTCACTTATCATTACATTGTAAATTGGGATATACATTGATAATGTTTCTTGTTGAATTGAATTAGATCGATTTTTAGTTTCGGTTGAAAGTGTTGATTGAGATACTGATTCATTTTCACCAAAATATTCGGATTCTAATTTTGACATTATTTCGTCAAAAGATAATCCATCATATATAGATGTTTTTGTTCTTTTATTAATTTCCCACTTACTGACATCTTGATTAAACGATTCGGCATCATCAAACATCTCTGACATATCTTCCACATTGCTTACATCCCAATCACCTAGAGGTTGATTAAATAATTTAGCCTCCTTAAACATCTCTGACATATTAATTACATTACTTACATCCCAATCACCTAAAGGTTGATTAAATGACTCAGCTCCTGAAAACATCTCTGTCAAATCTTTCACATTACCAACATCCCAACCTCCTATGGGTTGATTAAATGATTCAGCTATCTGAAACATCCCATAAATACTAGTCACATTGCTTACATCCCATTCACCTATGGGTTGGTTGAATGATTCAGCTCCAGAAAACATAACTGACATATTAAGTACATTACTAACATCCCATCTCCCTATAGGTTGATTAAACGATTCGGCAGCTAAAAACATAGACCCCATTTGAGTTACATTACTTACATCCCACTCCCTATAGGTTGATTAAACGATTCAGCATAATCAAACATACACTCCATATTAGTTACATTACTTACATCCCAATCACCTATGGGTTGGTTAAATAATTTAGCTTCCCTAAACAACTTTGACATATTAGTTACATTACTTACATCCCAATTTTTTATTGGTTGATTAAATGATTTTGCTTTAGAAAACATAGACTCCATATTAGTTACATTACTTACATCCCAATTTCCAATAGGTTGATTAAATGATTCAGCTTCAGAAAACAAACTCTCCATATTAGTAACTTTACTAACATCCCAACTTCCAATAGGTTGATTAAATGATTTAGTATAATTAAAAAGTCCTTTCATATCTGTTACATTGGATGTATCCCAATCTGAAATATAACCATATTTAGACTCTGCTAGCTTCTCATCATCTAACCATTCTTTTACTGCTACTCTTATTGTTTCGTCATTGAATTTCATTGTCTTATAATCAAATAGCACTCCATCTTCACTCCATTCTTTAATAAATGTAGACTTACCATTCTTATAAGTTCCTTCTAATTTTTTTTGTCCGTATTTATTTTTCATTCTCCAATGCGCATTAAAAAACATTCTATACGTATTAATAACTCTACTCACGTCCCAATTATCTAAAGATTGGTTGAAAGATTTGGCAGAATTAAACATCCCCTCCATATTAGTAACTTTACTCACATCCCAATCACCTATAGGTTGATTAAATGATTCAGCTCTTGAAAACATATACTCCATATTAGTAACTTTACTCACATCCCAATCACCTATAGGTTGATTAAACTTCAAAGTCTTCGATGAAGAAAACATTTCACCCATATCCTCAACTTTTGAAACATTCCAATTATTTAAGGGTTGGTTAAAATTATATGCATTGTCAAACATTGCATTCATCCTTGTTACGTTAGATACATCCCATTTTTCAATAGGAGAATTGAATTCATGAGCATCTAAAAAAAGAGATGACATATCTTTCACATTGGATGTATCCCAGTTAGAAATGTAACCATATTTAGTCTCTGCTTTTATTTTGTCGTTTATCCATTCTTTTACAGCTTGTCTTATTGTTTCATTATTAAATTTCATATCTCTTTTTAGCATTTTACGCCCTTCAAAAGAAGAGTCAATACTTGTAGACATGTCATCATTAATTTTATATTGTTCAACTACTTCTTTTTTAGAATGTTTACTTTTTCCAGATAACCAGTCAAATATTCCCATAATATTATTTCTTTTTTTATTGTGTTTCTCTTATTGATATATCTAAATTTGTTTGACATAATCCACTGCCCAACCTGGGATATTCCTGGAATTACTATAATAGCCATAATCCTCCCAACATCCCAGTTTCTCTAGGTGTTCTATTGTATGATCATAAACTTCGTCATGATTATAGACAAAAACATAATTTTGATAATTACCTCTATTAAATTGAACTTTAACTATCCTGCCTTCTCCGTACCAATTTTGTGAAACTTTAAAGTAAGTTGTTGTATCGTTAATATTTGATGAATCTATACGAGTATTTATACCAACTTCAGCTTTTTGTTTATTTTTTGATTCACTTTCTGTGCTCTTCTTTGTTTGTTTTTGGTCAGATGAACCCTTCAGACTAAACTCTATTTTAAAATCTTTAACCTCCTGAGAAAATAAAACATGATCACCAGAGTTTTTTAAAAAGGTTGAAAAATATTCTTTTTCCTCTAAAGTTTTGTAGTATTCATCATATAAAGTGTGCTTAACTAAGTTTAAGAATCTTTTTGACTCCCCAATATCCCCATTAACCATGTCGTAATGTTTTGGAGATGGAAAAGGAAAATGGTTCATTGGTGACATTAATCGCAACATTCTACTATTTATATCTAAATCTTCTAAATTGACTCCTCGAGGGGAACAATCTATGATGTGACAATGTTTTAATTTAGCTCTTGAAAAATTGACTTCTCTTCTTTGTTTACCATAACGAAACTTTGAGTCAAACCCTTTTCTTTCTTCTTTTGTTAGTGCAAAAGCAATTGGAAAAATAGAGTTCTTATGATAATATTCAAACGAATTTACTTTAAGTTCAAAACACTCCATGTATGACCATAATGCAGGCTCGTTGTCAGTTACCGTAAAAGAGAGTGGTCCATCGACATATATATTACCACGATTATTGTAACCTCTTAGTTTTCTTATGTACCTAAAGTTATCATTTTTAATAAATAAATTGATTGATTTAGTAAACTCAATGATACTTTCTTTTAAAGGTAAAGATGGTATTATATATTTCCTTATGTAGTTTAAGGCACTACCGTTATAACTCTCAATTATTTTCATAGCACTCTTTCTTTTAATTTAATCAACATACATTATGTTTTCTCCATCCTTTGGATTAATTTCTTTAAAAGAAATTGTTTTTAGATTTTTTATAAAACTCTTAGCTTCTTCTATAGAATTGAGTGGTTCATCATGAAGATTCCCAACACTATTAGTGAATTCATAATCCGCAATATCTTCTGGCAAGTCAGTAATTAAATAAGTTTCGTTGCTACTACTTTTATTTGTAAAAACTAACTCTCCTAAAGCATTTTTTACTTCCCACTCATAATCCTCAGCATTAGGACACTCTACAATTAACCCAAAAGCTTCAAAAGTCATTTCATCTTCATTATCATTAAAATATGTGAAAAGTGTTCCTTCATACATTAAATAAATTTCTAAACCAGCTTCTTCATTATTTTTATCAATATCAGTGTCGTTATCTATTGCGATTAATTTTCCATCTAATCTAATTATATCCTGATTGAAAGATGATGCTCCATCAAACATCCCTTCCATATCAGAAACTCTACTCACGTCCCAATCTATAGGTTGATTGCTTGATTTTGCTCCATTCAACATATACTCCATTTTAGTTACATTACTTACATCCCAATTTCCAATAGGTTGATTAAATGATTTAGCTTGATTAAACATAAATGACATGTTAGATACATTACTTACATCCCAATTACCTATAGGTTGATTAAACGATTCAGCTTGATTAAACATAGATCCCATGTTAGTTACATTACTTACATCCCAATTTCCAATAGGTTGATTAAATGATTCAGCTACTGAAAACATATTCTCCATATTAGTAACTTTACTCACGTCCCAAGAACCTATATCTTGATTGAATGATTCAGCATTATAAAACATACACTCCATATTAGTAACATTGCTAACGTCCCAATCACCTATAGGTTGATTAAACTTCAAAGTCTTCGATGAAGAAAACATTTCACCCATATCCTCAACTTTTGAAACATTCCAATTATTTAAAGGTTGATTAAAATTATACGCATTGTCAAACATTGCGTTCATCGTTGTTACATTAGACACATCCCATTTGTCAATAGGTGAATTAAATTCATGAGCATCTAAAAAAAGAGATGACATGTCTGTTACATTGGATGTATCCCAATCTGAAATATAACTATATTTTATTTCTGCCAGTTTCTCGTCATCTAACCACTCTTTTACTGCTACTCTTATTGTTTCGTCATTGAATTTCATTGTCTTATAATCAAATAGCACTCCATCTTCACTCCATTCTTTAATAAATGTAGACTTACCATTCTTATAAGTTCCTTCTAATTTTTTTTGTCCGTTTTTATACCACTCGATATACTCTCCATTAAACTCTCCGTTTAAACGAATAACTCGTCTCGCTTTTGTTCCATTATCGTGATACGAAGTTATTTCTCCATCATCTTGTACATTATTAGTAAAATTTACCTCTACTTGAAGTTGCCCGTTTTCATGATATATTTTTTTTATACCATTAAGCTTTCCGTTCTCTGTAACTTCATACTCTTCTCTTATGTTTCCACTTTCAAAGTATATTTTCTTTTTCATAGTTGTTTTTTTTTATAAATATAAAATTAATAAGGGAAACTACCAATTATATTCCCTGCTAGATAATAACGTGCAACGACGTAAACCTTTCCTTTTTTATTGACATAAGCACCCAGACCTACTTTAGTTGTGTTTTTCCAAATCATTATTTCAACAAGTTCTTAGTTTTTTTCTTACAAAATGTAAATTTAAAATATATAATTCTCTGCCTAACCTGGACTATTATTTGATCCCTATTCATAAATCACCATTTATATATTGCTTTTACTCTGTAATATACATTCTGGTTAGGGCAACTTTTCTATTAATATCCTCATCAAAAACACAAAGAATTTGATTATCATTTAGCAATTCATAAATAATATTTACTGAATAGTTATTGTCTTTATTATTAAGAAAAGTAAATATTTTATTGTTCTCAACTTTTTTAATCACCTCACTTATGAATTCATCTTCTTCAAAACTAAAATTAATTATTTTTAATTCATCTTTTTCTTCATTATACATTATTGTTGTATAATAAGAACTCGTTGGAGATGCCTAAACTCCCTCATATTTTTCTACTTGTGCTGTTACACTTAGACCTGTTAACATTAAAATTGCAAGTAAAAATCTCATGATTATATTTTTTAATTTATATATAACTCATTATCAAGTAGCTTTAGTATTTTGTTTGTAATGATTTTATTTCAAAAAAAAATCACGCAACCAAACGTGAGTTGTTATACACATCCTCTAAATTCAGCAACAACACCCTACCTCCAATTTTTAAGGGATTTAAGACACCTTCTTTTCTCCAGTTATTCAATGTTTGAACCGTGTATGTCTTCAAACTAAAGTGGACTTTTTTTGATAGTAAATCTTAGCCAATATATACATTTCACAAACACTTCTCAAAAAAGAAAATGACTTTAAAATTGATATGGGGGTGTTGTTCTAAGAATGATGATTGAAATTTTTTGGTGTTTTAAATTCTAATCCCTACTTTTACAAAGTATTTCGAACCCAAAAAGGGTACCAACCGAGTGAAGACACCACGGTGGTAAAACAATACGGACGACAAGTCAAAATAAACGTCATTCCAAACTATTGCTTTTCGTTATACAACTAAAATTTATTTGTATGAAATTTTTAATGTCAAGATTCGGTGGTCACAGTGTCACCATAGGTAAGGGTAAATCTAGTGACGCAAACCTACCTGAAGATCAGTCCTTAGACAACATGTTGGACAACTATTCTAAGGAAATTATACCAAACTATTTTTTTATTTCTTCCTACGATGCCAATCCAGATTATATGGGAAGCATTGATTGGAAAGACTTCCCAAAAAAGCCAGTTAAAATTGGAACATTAGAGCACAACTTTAATGAAGTTTTCTTGCAATATGATGTTTCTGTTAGAACAGATATCTTCTTAACCTTTCATCAATGGTCTAATGTCTATGCTGTCATTATAAAAACAGATAAACAGGGTTTGGAAGATGTTATTTACGAATACACCAAGAGTTTTGACCATGTATTACAGGTTTTTATTAGACGTCCTGGTATTGAAAATGCAAAATTAACTGCTAAGGAATTAGAAAGAATTCTGCTTATTCTATTCTATAAAATGGATTTAATCTATGAGGGCTATATAGAAGCATTTACACCATCTAAAACAAATTTAGGAAAGCTTATTTCAGGAGAATTTTTAAACACCGTTGCAACAAAACTTGTTGGTATTGATACTGATGAAAAACTTACTACTATCCTACTAGAATGAAAAATTTAATTTTACACATCCCACACTCATCAACCAATATCCCATTCTTTGATGGTTACATTGATGATAAACAAAAGATCATAAAAGAAATTATTAAGCTGACTGACTGGTTCACAGACGATTTGTTTTCTAATGAAATTGATGATGCTATTATTACACCATTCTCAAGAATTTTCTGTGATGTGGAGAGATTTACTGACGACAAACTAGAGGTCATGTCTAAATTCGGAATGGGGTTTCTTTATAAGAATTTGATGATGGTGGCTTACTTCGTAAAGTGACTCCAGAGCTCAGAAAAAGGATACTTGTAGCATTTTATTGGAAGCATCACGAAAGACTCTCAGAACTCGTTAAAACGCATCTAGAAGCCAATAATAGTTGCTTGATTTTAGACTGCCATTCATTCCCTGAAAAAGTATTAAATAGAGCACTAGACAAATCATCTTTTAGACCTGATTTTAACATTGGAACGGATGAGTTTCATACACCAAAAGAACTTGTGGAATATGCAGTTAAGTTTTTTGAAGTTCTAGGTTATAGTGTATTAGTGGATAAGCCTTACTCAGGAAGTATGGTTCCTCAATTTTATTATAAAAAAGACAAAAGAGTAAAATCAATTATGCTAGAAGTTAATAGGAAATTGTACCTAGATGTCGATAAGAAATCGGATAGTTATGAAAACACTAAAAAAACAGTTCAATCGTTCTTAAACCACATGCGCAACTGTAAAACTTATTTTTAATAAAGGAATCTTAATTTTAAAAATACTTTCGTCTTAAGCCAGTACCTTTTTTGTTGACGATTTACAATAATAGGGCTAATAATTTAAGTAGTTTGTAAAAATAAAATGTAAGCACCAAATGAAATTATTAAAATTGATAAACAGTTTTTAAGTGTAATAGTTTCCTTAAAATAAAGAGAACTAAATAATATTGTGGTTAATGGACTGGCTAAAAAAAACAAACCAGAAATTAAAGGGTTTGTAATCTTTAAACCTAAAAAACTAAAACCAACGATAAAAACTAAAAGCTCTTGATTGGCAATAATAAAAACTGGTTCAATTTCTTTTGTTAAATTTTTCCAATGTATCAAAGAAGATATTGTAAAGCAGAGCACCATCATCAATAAAAGCAGGTGTTGTTTTAAAATAATTTTTAGTTTAGTATTTAAACTATCAAATACATAAAAAGAAAAACCTAAAATGATAATTAAAAAACCTAAAAGACTTTTACGAATATTTAAATCTTCAAAAAATCCAAAGGTATAGTACTGTGAATACAATACCTATTAAATTGTAAATACCTAACCATTGTAAAGATTCTTTTTTAATGACATGCAACATGGAGAACAATCCAAAAACTCCAAATAAAGACCCAGAAGAAATCTTCATAAAATTAACAAAAGTTAATTGTTGATTAGAGAAAAAAAGCACACTAACTAAAAGGGCAAAAACACTAGTAAAAAATGCTCGATATGAAACTAAAAAGCACACATTAGTGTTAGCTAAGTTTTTTTTCCACAAAACATTATTAAAAGAAAATAATAAAACACCAATCACTGTTTGGTCTAATGGTATGTTTTTAGTCAATCATATTTCAGAAACTGAAATGTTAAGTTGTTATGTGATTGATATGCTTTTTGTTAAATTGGTTTATGATGCTGATAAAAAATAATAATATTCGACTTAAAAAACTAAAGAGCATTAAACTAATGTTTAAAGGATATACTTTCGAAAGCGAATAGGTGAAAGTGAAAATCAATTAGTTTCAAGTAAAATTCAAGTAAAAGTTGTAATAAATATAAATTTGTGGTCCTGCTTAAAAG
>Ga0222647_1000543_pt1 | contig 15511 bp, 12 predicted proteins | sample AntAcemetagen333_FD_179864 | JGI IMG/M metagenome (GOLD analysis project Ga0222647, IMG submission 179864) | Saline water microbial communities from Ace Lake, Antarctica - #333 | ecosystem: Environmental > Aquatic > Non-marine Saline and Alkaline > Saline | place: Antarctica: Ace Lake...
CAAACGACACCGCCTTTGCCACCGATGAAAACGATGAAAAAATGGCTCTTTGACAATTTCTGCAAAATTCGAATGAATTGAGATTTTCGTAACGGCTGTCTTTAGCTGCCGCAAGGATTTTGAGACTTTTCGGAAGCTAAAGTAGCCGCTACGTGCAGAAATTGTCAAAGAGCCGAAAAAATTAATTAACTAACTTGGCAAAGGCGGTGCCGTTTGCCCTACGGAAATCCTTTAATCCAATATTCCGTTTGCTTAGCCGATGATTGTTGCCAGCGTCATTTTTATAAAGTAATTTGTGGTTTAATTATTTCATTAAAAAACGGATAAAAATGATACGATTCGAATATAAAACGGTGAGCGTTTCAACCAAAAAGAAAAATGCTTTTTCAATGATATATCTTGATAAAGAAAAGTTGAATGAATGCTTAAAAGATTTGGGTGAACAAGGTTGGGAATTAGTTTCGACGATTAATCATAATATTAGTGGGTCAATGATAGAAATTCTAATGGTTTTTAAACGGGCGGTTGGTTAAGTTTGTGGCTATTGGAATTATTACGGTAGCTAAAGATAGGCGATACGGACAAAAAAAGTCAAAAAGTAGATTTATTTCTACCTTTCGACTTTTTTAATTTTGGCACAGCGTATTTTATTCGTTCATCAAATCCAGGGCATCTTTTACGGTATTCACAGGAAATTTACAAACCTTATTTTTACAAACATAAATCGTCGTTTCGCCTTTGATTAATTTACCTTCCAAAAGCTCAACCGTTCCTTCTTCTACTCCGCCCAAAAGCAACATATTTGGAATATACGTTTTGTCTAATTCTTGGCGAATCGCATCGAAATTCTCACCAACGATAGCAACCTCAAACGGTTCGTAAATAAAATCAGCCAAGACAACGCCCCAATTAGAATAGAAATTCGGTTGTTGAGCAGCCGTCATCGTCGAAAGCATATTATTAGTCATTTCTCTTGCGATAGTTTCATATGCTTCATTAAAAAGATATATGCCTAAGTGATGCAAAACTTTCGCCATCATAGAGTTAGAGCTTGGAATAACATTATCCACGATTTCACGCTTACGAGTCACCAAAGGTGGATCTAAATCTGACGTATAATAAAACGAATTCGACTCCATATCAAAGAAATGATTCATTGTATATTCCGTCAAATCTCTTGCTTTATACAACCACTGTTCATCAAAAGTAACTTGATATAAGGCAATAAAAGCATCGGCTGTAAGGGCATAATCATCCAAAAAACCATTAACTACGGCATTACCATCTTTATAATTTCTCGTCAAACGAGCATCTTTTTTTATAACGTTTTTAGTCAAAAAACGAGCATTCATAACCGCTGCATCTAAGTATTCTTTTTCACCGAAAGTGCGGTAAGCATCTACATATCCTTTTAACATTAGAGCGTTCCAAGCAGTAAGTATTTTATCATCCAATTTGGGTTTAGTTTTATCTGCTCTTGCTTTTTTCAAAGCAGCTTTTGCATTTTCTATTTTTTGATTAAAATCATCTAATTTTAAACCATACTTATTGGCAATAAACTCAGGAACATGCTTGGCATAAAGGATGTTTTTACCATTTTTCCAATTCCCTTCTTTAGAAATATTATAAAAATCTTTAAATAATATCGCAGCCTTTTCGTCCTTGATTGCGGCATCAATTTCAGCTAATGTCCAAACATAATATTTGCCATCTTCCCCTTCCGAATCAGCATCATAAGAGGAATAAAAACCACCTTCAATTGAAGTCATTTCATCTTTAATGAAGTCCAAAGTTTCATAAACTCGTTCTTTATAAATTGGCTTTTTCGTCAGGCGATACGCCTCTGAGTACAAACTCACCAACTGACTATTATCGTACAACATTTTTTCAAAACGAGGTACTTTCCAATTTTCATCAGTCGAATAACGAGAGAATCCGCCACCGATATGGTCGTAAATACCACCGTAAGCCATATTTTCCAACGTCACATTGACCGCTTCTAATAGCTTTTCATTTCCTGTTAAACTGTACGCTTTTATCAAAAACTGATAATTATTTGGCAATGGAAATTTTATTTTCGCATCTTTCCCACCTTTATCAAAATCAATATTTTTCAGAAAAGAATTCGCAAAATTATCTAAATGACGAGTCGAGAAAACGATTTGTTTTTCTGCCACAGGAATTTTTTCTGCAATGCTAATTCCATCAAGAATATCATTCGCCCATGCCTCCACTTTCGCAGGATTTTTCTCCCGCTCATCGACCATATAAGTCAAAATTCGCTCCCACTGATCTTTTGGAAAATACGTTCCAGCCCAAAACGGAGAACCGTCTGGTAAGGCGAAAGCATTAAGTGGCCATCCACAATTTTTTCCAGAAGAAACCTCACAAGCCGTCATATAAACATCATCAATATCCGGTCGTTCTTCCCTATCGACTTTAATCGCAATAAAGTGTTCATTAATAATTTTGGCAACCGTAGAATCCATAAAAGATTCGCGCTCCATGACATGACACCAATGACAAGCCGAGTAGCCAACGCTAATCAAGATCATTTTATCCTCTGCCTGCGCTTTCGCTAACGCCGCTTCACTCCATGGATACCAATTCACAGGATTATTAGCGTGTTGCAATAAATATGGGCTACTCTCATTAATTAAAGCGTTTGCTCCAGTTGCTGAATCTCTATTAACGAGCTTTCCAGTAGGTCGACAAGTTGTAAACAACAGCAATACCGTTACGGTAGTAAGGTAAATTGTTTTCATAAGTTTTATTTAGTTACGATAAATCTACGACATTCACTTCAAAAAGTGAACCCAATCTGGCAAATATAATTCTTAAACATTAAAAAAATTAATATTTGTTTCCTATTCCTTAAAGTCTAAAAATACGGTATTCAAGTTTTTATTAGTAAGGTAATAAGCAAAAATTAGAAAACCCTTTCTGCCACTGGCAGAAAGGGTTTTCTAATTTTTGGAAACTATGATTTTAACTTAGGGAATAGGTTATTTGTTTCCTGTTCCCTTATCTAATCAAAAACCAGTTGCGGCAATGTTGGGAATGATGCACTACTATATTGAGAAAACGGCTCTTCTGCTTTGAAACCCGCCTGATACGTTTTCATAAAACCTTGCAAAAAGCTGGTCAAAATATCGGTATTTACATTTTTAGAGCCGGGTTTTAGATGGAAGGCAATATGCTCGATAGAGCCATCTTCATTCCAGAAAACCTTCAACCACATTTTCACACCTTTCAAATTGTAGCCTTTTACTTTAGCGTGGTTTTCCATCGCCCTAAGCATCATTGACCATTGTGCATACGCACGTTTTACGTCATCATCACACACTTCTAATAATGCAGTTTCATAATCTCCGCTTAATATCTCGAAAGCCGTTGGTAATTGACCGATTTGGAATACTGCAGGGTACGCTTTTTTCTCACCCTCCACACTCTTTTGAGCAGTAGCGGTTAACAAGAAACAAACTGAGAACGTTAACACTAAAATAACCCTTAACATATAGCTTATATTTGACAATAACCTAAGGAGATACGATTCTAATCCGATTTCATAAGCCGATCGAAATTAGCGTAGTATTACTTCGGTTACATAAATAATGCAATCAAAATTATTGATTTCTAACTAAATAAAACTTTATTTTAAGGGGGGTACTGATATTGTAATTGGTAGGAAGTACTTTTATCAAAACAAATTTGTAAAAAAATCCTATTTACTCACTTTTATTCTCCTTGACGCACAAATATATACAAAAATCATTTTATAATAAAATTATATTTCAATAAGACCTTTTTTGTAGAATATAGTTCTTTTTCCAATATAATAAATATATTATTTGTTATATTTAGTATCCGTCCTTAAAACGTAAATAACTATAGCTGCAATATAACGATAAACAACTTTTATTCCAATAGAAGCGATTTATGTAAAATTTTATTTTAATAACACTTTAACAATCAATATTTACAATAAGTTTAAAATTGAAAACTAAACAAAATTTTTAATTTTTTCTAAGGTAACCTATTTCCAAAAAATGACTTTTTTAAATCCATAAAGTCTAAAAGGAATGGCTACTTTTAATACAGACAGTACTCAAAAGTATCTACTCCTAAATACTTTTTATTAATTTATCAAAGGCATTATTTAACAATGCTACTAAAAACCATAGATTCTATTAACAACGGAATCTGAATAAAGTCTAAAAATATCAAACCTTTTACTATGAAATTTAGAATTACGCTTTTATTTCTATTAATGTTTACTTTTCAATCTATTCATGCCCAAAAAGATACAACAGAGTCAAATTGGAAAATTAGTGCTGATGGTGGTCTGACATTTTTTCAATCATCGTTTGTAAACTGGACAGATGGTGGCGGTGATCAAACTACAACGATTGGTTTTCTTGGCAACTTTTATGCAAAATATGCGAAAGGACGCACTTCATGGGAAAATATTTATTTGATGCAATATCAATTACAAAAAGTTGGTATGAATTCCGACTTTTTAAAATCCATAGATCGATTGGAACTCTTATCAATCGCAGCATATCAAATTCAGGAGGACAATACAAATCTAAATTATTCTGCATTATTTAGCTTGAAAACACAAATGACGAAATCGGTTATAGAGGAGGAATTAAAATCAGCGTTTTTTGCACCAGCCGAAATTTTATTAGCACCGGGTATTAAATATACTTATGGAAATAAAAAAACGAGGGCAAATTTATTAATCAATGCTTCTCCTGCTACGGCTAAATTCATGTTTGTTAATAATCAAAACTTAGCAGACACTGGAACGTTCACTGGGCAGCCTGCAACTTATGATACAAGTGGCGTGAAATTAACAGATGGTTCGAGGTTAAGATCTGAATTTGGAGCGTCTTTGATTAGTAATTATCGTTTGAATATCGTCGAATCAGATAATATAAAGATTACTTGGCAAACGAATTTGGAATTGTTTTCTAACTATTTGGAAAATCCACAATATATTGATGTGAAATGGACAAATTTGGTCGCCATGAATTTGTTTAAGTATTTTACAATCACTTTATCAACAGATTTGCGGTACGATTACGATGTTCAAATTCCGAATGATGCTAATAATGATGGCACAGTTGAAACTGGTGAATTTATCCGTGGTATTCGTTTTGCTCAAACTTTCGGCGTAGGTATTGGCTATAAATTTTAGAGCGATTAATTTTATTCAAACAAAAAAAGGGTTGTCCAAATTAATTTTGGACAACCCTTTTTTTATATTAAAAGCAAAATGAAGTAAATGAATTGCATTATTTCGTCGAAGTAAGAGAGGCTTCATATTTTTTCGCCATTCTTGCCGCTACACCAATACTGATTTCATATAAGAAATACAGTGGAATACCGATTAAAAATTGTGTGACAACGTCAGGCGGTGTAATTAGAGCGGAAAGTGCTAAAATTCCAATAATCGCATGACGACGATATTGTCGCATGAATTCCGGTGTTAATAAACCTACTTTTGCTAAAAAATAAACGACAACTGGTAATTCAAAAATTAATCCTGCGGGTGCAGTAAACATGACCATATAATTGACCAACGAGGTTAATCGAACCTGCGGTGCAATATCTGCAATCTGATAGCCCACCAAAAAATTTACCGCAAAAGGGGAAATAACAAAATAACCAAAACTAACGCCAGTGAAAAACAATAAAGAACATACTAAAACGACTCCTTGAATGGCACTTTGCTCGTGTTCGTGCAAACCAGGTTTGATGAATTTCCAAAATTGCCAGAATATAAATGGAAAGGAAAAAATTAAACCTAAAATCATGGAAACCTTAATATGTGTCAAAAATAGTTCACCCATTTCCGTAACAATCACCTCAAAATCAACGGGTTCAACACATAATCTATCGCCAAGCCCAACGAATTCCGAAAATTGACAAGCTGCCACATAACTCAAGAATGTTGGATTTTTAGGGCCCATAATTAAGGAATCAAAAACAAAATCACGCGCCAAAAATACACCGATTCCAATGACGACGACGGCAATCAATGAATAGATGATGTGCCAACGCAGAACCTCTAAATGATCAAGAAAACTCATTTCACTTTCATTTTTTGGAACTAACTGACCGTCTTCTTTTAATTCGTAGTCATCTATATCTACTTGGTCTAATGCCATTTTTTTATTGATTAATAATTGTTACACAAAGTTTCGACAAAAATACAAAACGGTTTTCAACTGCTTTAGGTTTGACGCTAATTTTAGACAAACATTTATAATCCCCAATTTTTCAATTAAATAAAAGCACTTTTCATTTTACTAAAAAGTAGTTTACCGTTTAGTAGAATATTTAGTTTTGGTAGAATCGACCAACTTTTTACGAATTTTGAAAAATACCCACTTTTCGATACTTTTTATTATTCAACCGTCTATAATACCAGTTTTTGTACTGTCACTTTTTTTCAATTATCCCCCTAAAAACTATCGTATATAATATTAAATTAATATTTTTACACTTTGTAAATAATTGATTACGTATTATTTACATATATTGATAACAAATAAACCTTACTTTTTTATAAATTTTTATAATATGAAAATATTAAAGCAAAATATAATTTTAGCATTTTGTTGTTTTACAACGATTTTAAATGCACAAGCACCTATTTATTTAGAGATTGGTGACTGCGTCAAAGAAATGCACTATAAATACACGAATAATGAAGGAGTTATTTCTGAATATTTTGATTATCAATTTGCGTTAAACGATTACGAAACAATTACTTTGACGGCGTCAAAATATTCAATGACAAATTTGAATTTAGATGCGATTCGCTCGTATCAAATCATGGCTTGTGGTAGCAATGCGTTGAAAACGAAATTATCCGTTGAGACAGTTGAAAAAATCCAAAAAGGAGAGCAAGATATTTTTTTAGTCAAAAGAACGGCAAACGGTTATCAAGTTGGTAAGGCAAATAATGCGACTTATTCCGTTTATCTTCCTGAGGATAAGTATTTGAGAGTCATTACAGCAGATTTTCGTTTTGATTTTGACGGAAATGAAAGGTACGAACCTGGAGCAGAATTAAAAACTGGCGGCGGTGAGGAAAGTTTTATTTTTTATACGCAACAAGATGAACGCTGTTATCATAAACCAACATTTATGCACATTCCCGTGAATTTTATGGAAACGACTAATTTAGAATATATTTTAGGAATCGGTATGGTTCGCGAATATTCTGACGAAGCTGAAACCAGATTAATCGCTATCAACGGTCAAGATTTTAATAATTACTTGACGACTTTTTGCAACGAAACGCCCGTCGCATATAATTTAGAGTTACCAGAAGTCAAGCAACCGACTAACAATGAAATCAATATGAATTTGGTAGATAAACCTGCTAAAAACTGGGTGAACGGAGTCAGCGGAACAGCAAAAGGTAATCATGTAATCATTTATAAATCAACGCCTGTAAATAGGGCTGCTATTGAAAAGGAACGTATTGAAGCAACCCGAATAATGAATTATGAATACCTCAAAAAGCCAATTACTGAAACCACAAATATAGGTACAGAAAATACGACAAGAGGTGGAGCAGAAACTTTACCGCAGCCATTTGATGAAAATTACCACGTTGTAAATAAAGGAGAAACGTTGTACAGCATTTCTAAAAAATATCAATTATCAACTTTGGAAATCAAGGCGTTAAATAATTTGAAAGATAATATGATTGAAATTGGACAACAATTGAGGATTAGAGAATAGATTTTTAATTATTAAATATTGCTATTGTTCAAAAGTCTTTGATCGTTTAAAGCTGGTTTGTAATTGAATTTTTTCAGACTTTGGACGGAGTTAATAAAAATATCAGACACGAATTTACACGAATTTTAAATATTAAAAAAAATAAGATAATTAGTGAAATTCGCGATAATTCGTGTCTAAAATATTGGCTCTTTGACAATTTCTGCAAATCTTATAAATTTATGTATAAATAGCACTTTGGAAGTACTGAAAATAGCGAGTTAGTGAGCAGGTGACTTTAAGTCACCTGCTCACTAATTTTAAATATTAAAAAAAATAAGCTATTTAGTGAATTTCGCAATAATTCGTGTCTAAAATAATGGCTCTTTGACAATTTCTGCACGTAGCAGCTACTTTAGCTTCCGAAAAGTCTCAAAATCCTTGCGGCAGCTAAAGACAGCCGTTACGAAAATCTCAATTTATTCGAATTTTGCAGAAATTGTCAAAAAGCCAAAATATTTAACACTTAATAATTAAATATTATCCAAATCGTTGTCGCATCACTTCGTACAACATAATTCCTGTCGCTACCGAAACGTTGAAAGAATCGCTTGTGCCGACTTGTGGAATGATAAAAGTTTTATCTGCTTTTCGCATAATACTTTGCTGAACGCCCAAATCTTCTGAGCCAATAATTAGTGCCACTGGAATTTTGAAATCCAAATTTTGAATCAATCCTTCTGCTTCCAAACTACTTGCAAACACCTGAACCCCTGAACTTTGTAAGAATTCAATCGTATTGACCAAAGAATTTTCTCGACAAACGGGGATTTTCGTCAATGCTCCTGCAGATGTTTTAATCGCATCAGCATTAATCAAAGCTGCACCTTTTTGAGGAATAATAATAGCGTGAACCCCCGCAATTTCTGCACTTCGAGCGATTGCCCCAAAGTTTCGCACATCGGTTACACCGTCTAAAATTAAGAAAAGAGGTGTTTCTGACTGTTCATAAACCAACGGTAAAACGTTTTCAATACTTTGGTATTCAATCAAAGAAATAAAACCGATTACACCTTGATGATTGCCATTAATAAAACGATTCAGTCGCTCTTTCGGGACGACTTGCAATTGCACATCGTTCTGTTTACAAATAAACCGAAGTTCTTTTTCATATTCTCCTCTAATTCCTTGCTGTAACATCACTTTATCTATTGATTTTCCAGCTTTCACGGCCTCCATAACTGGATGCCTTCCGTAAATGATATTCGTATCTTGTTTTGCCATCATAAAAATTAATTACTAAAAACTGGGTCAAAGTAAGCGTTTTTTTGAGAAATTACGGCTATTCTGCCAAATTACTTAAAGTGAAAACTATTCTTAGCGTGAAAACACACGTTTATTAACATTTTTACGTTTCTTTTGAGGGATATTTTTTTTATTCTAAATAATAACAAAAACAATTATTACATGAAATTAATGAATTGGTTCAAATTCGGAATGGTGATTATGGTAATTTCGGTCTCCGTGATGGCTTGTGTTAATGACGGAACAGAACTTCTTGAAGATGAAGATGTTGTGGAACTTTTAGAAAATGCGTTGAATTCAAAATCTGGTGGTTTTGATACGCAAATCACAGATATGTTGGCTTTGGTGAATACGTACAAAGATGACTGCGACGCAACTATTGATAGTTCTTATTCAAAAGAAAAGGGCATTGGTACGTTTACTTATAATTATACGTATGATTTTACGGGAACGGTAAATTGTGATAGTGCGACTAATATACCTTCAAATATTGTATTTAATTATACGACTTTAGGTCTTTATAGTGCGCCTCGTATGTCTTCAAGCGATGAAGGTACTTATAATGTTACGGTAAATGGAATTGAAACTGGTAGTGCAAACTATGACCTTGTTGGCTCTTATACCAGAATCGGGACACAAACAACAAGAATTCGTACCTCTTTAGCTTTTACAGCGACTTTAGGCGTTTCTTTAAATAGTCTTTTGGTAGATAAAACAACGAGAGATATTCAAAGTGGCGGTGGTGCATTCACGGTAACGGGAGAAACTTCTGGCGGCGAATCAATTGGCTACGAAGGAACAATCATGTATAATAATGACAATACCGCAACAATTAATTTGAACGGTAAGGATTACACGATTGATTTAGATTAGAAATATTATTTATTGAGCGAAAGCAAAATCCTCGCTTATTCCGATTTTTACTTCGGCGTAAGCGGAAACTTTTTGCCTTCGCTCAACAAGCATCAAGCACTTTTGTGCATTTTATGCGTCATTCGTTGTACGATTTTGAATTGAATCAAAAAAGTACGAGCGATAACCCGAATAACGGTATAAGTTGGAATAGCCAAAACCATCCCGACGATTCCGTAAATTTCTCCGCCGATTAAGATAATAATGAATATTTCCAACGGGTGAGCTCTTACGCTGGTTGAAAATATAAAGGGTTGTAGCACAAAATTATCCGTTAATTGCATGATGCCAAAAACAATGGCGACTTTTCCAATCATTGGTAACATTTGCGTATAAAAATCCATTTCTAAATGGGAGGTAATGGCTACAAAAATGCCAAATGTCGCACCGATTAACGGGCCTAAATACGGAATAACATTAATCAACGCCGCAAAAATCCCAATTAATAAAGCATTTTCAATTCCTAAAATCGTCAAACCTGTAGTTACAAGAATGGTAATAATGCTGATTTGCCCTAAAACGCCGATAAAATACCTGGTCAATAAATATTCAATTTCGTCTAAGGCTTTAAAAACTTTTTCCTCCATTTCGTTCGGTACAAAAGCAGATAAAAAACCTTCCATCAAATTATCTTCTCGCAAAAAGAAAAATGTCATAAATATTAATGAAAATAAAGCTATAACTAAGTTTGAAGTCAAGGAAAGCACGGAGCCGAAGATTTGAGAAATAATATCGCCAGTTTGTCCGAGTATGTCGTTTTGAAGTTTTTCAACCGGCGAAACTTTATCCGGTGAAAGGAAACCGTAATTAATTAATCGTTGATTAATCTCATTAATCGGCTCCTCCAAACTGCTTGCGACTGAAGCAAAATCTACCTCCAAAATCGCCCTCGCTTGCGACAAAATCATCGGTACGAACGCAGAAACAAGAACGGTTAGAATGATAAAAAACGAAACCAACGTCAAACCAGCAGCGAGGTTATTACCGACTTTTAATTTATAAATTTTTATCTTTTTAAGAATATTCATTAACGGTTGTCCCAACATCGCCAAAACCCATGAAATGATAATATAGCCTACAATACTCCGTAAATACCATAAAATAAATCCCACAACGACAAAGGAAACAAATATCAAAATATTACGGCTTGAATTCTTCATAGTTTATCCTCGAAAATACGTAAAATCAAATTTTAGAAAATCATTCATTAAAATTAAAGGTTCTCTGACAATTTCTGCAAAAGTGAGCAGGTGACTTTAAGTCACCTGCTCACTAACTCGCTATTTTCAGTACTTCCAAGGTGCTATTTATACATAAATTTATAAGATTTGCAGAAATTGTCAAAGACCCAAATTAAAAACAGGTTGAACCTATTTATTAAAACATTTCTACTCTCTTAGAACTTTAAAATTATCAATATAACTACTTGATTCTGAATAGTTTGCCTTTTTGAACTGTATAATTCAATGAAATTAACATTTGTAAATGAAAATTCAAATCAAATGTATAAATCAAATCGTTTTCTTGGTAATAAATGATGAACAATAAAAAACAGCAATCCGAATAGTATCGAATTGCTGTTTTTTCCTCATTTTTTGTTTTTCATCTTTCGTTTATCGCACAAAAACCTTCCTCGTCACCACCGAATTTTCAGAAGTAATTCGAACAAAATACAAACCAGTTATTACTTGATTTGTAAGGTTAAATTGATGTTGATAAACCGTTTGACCGAATGTATTAACGGTTTCAGAATTTAAAATTCTGCCCGTTGCATCTATTACTGAAATCGTCAATTGTTCCGTTTCCAAATTCTCCATTCTTAAATTAAATTGACCGTTTGAAGGGTTTGGAAAAATAGAAATGTTTTTTTCGATTATAAAAGGATTTTCCGTTGTCGTCAAATCCTGCATTGTTGTTTTGGCAAGGTAAATATCACGGTCACCCGCACTATTCAGAGTCGTATTACCAAAATTAGAAACCCCTTGGATCCAACCAATATTATAAATATCGCCAGCGTTATTAGCAATCAAACCAATCGCTTCATCACCATTTCCTCCACCATAACAGACCGCATATTTTAACAACCCGTCCGAATCATAACGAGCCAGAATAATATCGGTATTTCCTGCTGAAGTAAAGGTTTTTAAATTAGAAAGGGTCATGCTACCATTAAAATAGCCAGCTACAAAAACCTCATTATTATTATCTAAAGTAATTGCGGTAGCTTGATCGTCGCCAGTTCCACCGATTTTATTCGCCCAGACAAGTTCTCCCTGTGTTGTATATTTTGCCACAAAAATATCTCGAATACCAGAACTGGTCACAAAATGCGTACTGCCCGAAGGATCAAAATCGACGACCCCTCTAAAATCACCTGTAATGTAAATATTATCTTGCAAATCTACCGCAATCGCTTTTCCAATTTCGAAACCACTGCCGCCAATCATCGTTGCATTTATAAACTGACCTTGTGGCGAATATTTTGCAAAAAAAGCACTTTTGTTGCCTATCGTTGTCATCGAAAAAGTCGCATTACTTGGGTCAAAATCTGCTATACCTTGAAAATCACCAACTATATTGATATTTCCGATGTGGTCAACGATTACTTGATTGACATAATTACTATTTGCACTCTGAATACTTTTCGCCCAAACGTAATTTCCTGATACGTCTAATTTTAATAAAAACGCATCAAACTGACCAGCACTCGTCATACTAATAACGCCACCATTTGGATCAAAATCCGACGTACCTTGATAAACACCCGTGATGATTAAATTCCCAAAAGCGTCCAAACTCATATCTCGGCATGATTCAATACCAACGCCTCCGAAGGTTTTTGCCCAAATAAAATTCCCTTGTGAATCGTACTTCGCCACAAAAATATCCGAAGCACCTTTCACGTCTTTAAAACTGAAACCAACGCCCGGATCAAAATCTACTAAACCGTTGTAATCTCCAGCTATAAATATATTTCCAGAAGCGTCCAGCGCGATGCTTCGAGCGTGTTCGTGACTACCGCCACCGATACCTTTCGCCCAAATTAGTTGCCCTAAATTATCGTATTTTGCAATAAAAAAATCTCTTGAACCAACACTCGATAAGTTGACAGCACCAGCTCCTGGGTCGAAATCTACCGTTCCTTCAAAAAATCCAGTCGTATATAGATTACCAAAGTTATCCATAACAACATCGCTTCCTTGATCAAGACTCGTGCCACCAATACTTTTTGCCCATTCGGTTTGCCCAAAGGTTAGTATCGTAATAAAAGAGAATAATAATATAAATGTCAGCTGTTTCATAGTTCCATTATTGAGTAATAAATACAGGTTGAAAGTATCAATAATCTTACCCAACTGACTTTAAAGAAAAAACAACTTATAAATGCAAAAAATGTGACATTAAAAAAACTTATAAAGTATAAAAACGAATTAGATATATTATTATTAATAAATTGTAATAAATTGATAATTAAATATTTATAAACTATTTATAAATATATTATTTTTGCTAAAAACAATTAAAACCTAATTTATATAAAAGAATTATTTAACATTTTAATTCAAGAACTAATCTTTAAAACGTAATTCTCCTTTTCCAATTTTTAGAACAAAAATTGCATTCTGAGCCAAAAATACTTCAAACATTTCCATTTTCAAAATGTCCAATAATTCATGGTAATCACCAAAAATCTGCGTACTCAAACCGTTAGTTTCTACCCCAACTTTATGGTGTTTTTTCAAATTTTCTAAAAAAGCTAAGACTCGCTGAATGTAATCATCACTCAACGGATACATACTAATTTCAATTGTTGCTTGCATTTTTTTATTTTTAATTTATTAATGATGTAAGGGCAGGTAGGGATCGGACGCCTATTTCCACCGTAATTTTTAAACCTTAAAAGTTCGGCCATCTAATCCCAATTCAGTATTAGAGAAAACCTCTTTTGCTTGTCGCAATAAAACATTTAAATCCTTATAACGTGGTGAAAAGTGTCCAAGAATCAATGCTTTTGCATTGGCTTTTTTGGCGATTGTTGCGGCTTGTCGAGCAGTGGAATGAATATTTCGTTCCATCAAATCCTCTGTTTTTTCATCGCCAAAAGTCGATTCGTGGTACAATAAATTGACATTTTGAATCAATGGCAACATGGTTTCGTTATAAGCCGTATCTGAACAAAAAGCGTAAGCACGAGGCGGCAAAGCAGCCTTTGTTAGTTCCCTATTTGGAATGGTTTGACCGTTTGAAAGTTTAAAGTCTGCTCCATTTTTTATTGCCGTAATTTCCTGAAAGGGAATATTATACGCTTCTATTTTTTCCTTAATCATATTGCGAGAGCGGTCTTTTTCTTTAAATAAAAAACCTGCGGTCGGTGCGTCATGTTTAAGTGGAATCGTGGTAACGGTAATTTCTTTAGTTTCCAAAATAACGGTTGGTTCATCAGATTGATGAATGTGAAAATGCAGCGGATATTCCATTTTGCGAACATTGGAATATTGGATAAAGGCTTCCACAAACTCTTTCACACCTTCCGGGCAATGAATATGCAGGTCTTTTTTTCGTCCTAACAAACCAAACGAACCCAACAAACCTGGTAAACCCAAAATATGGTCGCCATGAACGTGACTAATGAAAATATGATTGATTTTACTATATTTGATGTGATAGTCTCGCAATCGAATTTGCGTTCCTTCGCCGCAATCAATCAGAAAATATTGGTCATTAATATTCAAAACCTGTGAGGTAGTAAATAAACCGTTGGCAGGAAAAGCCGCACTGCAACCCAAAATGGTAACTTCAAACTTCATCGCTATAACTTTTGCTGCAAATTACATTTTCTTTTGTTTTGAAGTAGAAGGTTTTGTTATTTTTACAAAAAAGTAGGATTCTATGGTTTTATTGAATACTCAAAATTATACTTATTACGAAATTAAAAAAGCTCCTCTTAATTATCTATTTGATAGGTGTTTTTGATATTGTTCAAGCGGTGAATTATACAATTTTTTCAAATACGATAAATCCGACTTTACTTGAAGATTCGGTATTTCGTGAGGAGAAATGCCGCCAAATTCTTAAAAAGCTGGAAAATATAATGGCGAATTGGTTAAAGTTCGGCTTTATTTGCCAATTATGATTTCTTTGGAATGAATTAAATAAAAATAACGTTTTGTAAGACAAGGTTTTAATTTGTAATTTACGTTAAATAAAAAAAGGGTCCTTGACAATTTCTGCAAATCTTATAAATTTATGTATAAATAGCACTGTGGAAGTACTGAAAATAGCGAGTTAGTGAGCAGGTGACTTTAAGTCACCTGCTCACTTTTGCAGAAATTGTCAGAGAACCTAAAAAAATGGGAGCGGCAGAAAAACTGGTTGAAGATAAAAGATATTATACGTTATTAGAATACTTACGACTTAGACTTAGAACCGACTTTGGAGGAAAAGTTTGAGTTTCGGAATGGTGAAATGGTGGCGATGGCTGGCGGAGCGTTTAATCATAGCATGATTGGCGGGAATATCGTTTCAAGTTTAAAACAGATTCTTAAAGGTA
>Ga0222647_1000544_pt1 | contig 15507 bp, 16 predicted proteins | sample AntAcemetagen333_FD_179864 | JGI IMG/M metagenome (GOLD analysis project Ga0222647, IMG submission 179864) | Saline water microbial communities from Ace Lake, Antarctica - #333 | ecosystem: Environmental > Aquatic > Non-marine Saline and Alkaline > Saline | place: Antarctica: Ace Lake...
TTATTCAAAATGAATTAGAAAAAATATTAAAAGAAACTATTTTACCAAACACCAATTTTGAAATTGAACACAGATGGAGCGGAATTATGGGTGTTGGAAATCAGAAAAAAGCAATTGTAAAACAAGTTTCTCAAAACGTTTTTTGCGGGGTTCGTTTGGGCGGAATGGGAATTGCAATTGGCAGCTTGGTTGGTAAAGAATTAGCAGAATTATTAAAATAAATGGAGAAAATTACTAAAACTGCAAATGATATAAAGAACAATTTTTTTACGGATGTTATTATAATTGGAGGCGGTTTGGCTGGGTTGTGCAATGCCATTCATTTGTCTAAATTTGGAAAAAAAGTGTTGCTAATCGAGAAAAATGAATATCCGAAACACAAAGTTTGTGGCGAATATATTTCAAATGAAGTACTGCCTTACTTAGCGTTTTTAGATATTAATCCTTTTGACTTTGGCGCTGTAAAAATTGATAATTTTCAACTTTCAACCACCAAAAATAATCTAATTTCAGCCAAATTACCTTTTGGTGGATTTGGAATTTCACGATACACATTGGATTTTGAGCTAGTAAAAAAAGCGAAGCAAAACGGTGTAGAGATTTTACAAGATTCCGTGGTAAATATTGCTTTTTCAGAGGATATTTTTCACGTCGAAACAAAAGAAAATAATGTTTTTACTTCTAAATTTGCTATTGGTGCTTTTGGAAAACGTTCTCTATTAGATGTAAAATTGGATCGCGATTTTATTCAAAAAAAATCTCCTTATTTGGGTGTAAAAATTCATGTAAAAGGAAAATTTCAACAAGATTTAGTAGCGCTTCATAATTTTAAAGGAGGGTATTGTGGGGTTTCCAAAGTAGAAAATAATGCTATTAATTTGTGTTATATTACGAATTATTCAGCCTTTAAAAAGTATAAAAATATTGATGATTTTCAGGAAAATGTTGTTTTTAAAAATCAATTTTTAAAAGAAATATTCCAAAATACAGAACCAATATTCGAAAAACCACTTTCTATTAGTCAGATTTCTTTCGAAACTAAAGATCCAATTGAAAACCACATGATGATGTGTGGCGACTCTGCAGGAATGATTCATCCACTTTGTGGTAATGGAATGAGCATGGCAATTCAATCTGCACAAATAGCATCTAAATTGATTCTAAATTATACAGAAGGTGTTATTTCATCAAGAAATGAGCTCGAAATGCAGTACCTTAGACAGTGGAATCGTCAATTTAAATGGAGGTTAAAAGCAGGTCATTTTATAGCAATGTTATTTAGAAAAGATACAATTGCAAATATATTATTACAGATTTTAAGAAGAGTTCCATTTCTATTGCCCATGATTATTAAACAAACGCACGGTAAACCAATGAAAGTATAATGGAGTTTTTTATCAGCACAAAAAACAGAACAGACAAAGAAGAATTAATGGACGATTTTTCTATTGGCGGTGATTTATTAAGAGATACTTTAGATAAATTAGAAAACATAAATCGTTGGTTAGGAGGAAATAAAGTAACCGTAAACGGATTAAAAGCGATATTAAAAAACAGTTCGAAAGCGCAAGAAATTACAATTATAGATATTGGTTGTGGTCACGGAGATATTTTGCGAGATGTTGCTAAGTTTGGCAGAAAAAATGGCTATCAATTTAAGTTGATTGGTATTGATGCAAATCCTACTGCAATTGAATATGCGAATGAATTGTCGACAGAATATCGTGAATTGAGTTTTGAAACCCAAGATATTTTTTCGGATGAATTTAAAAAGAGAACGTTTGATGTGGTTTTAGCAACCTTATTTTTACATCATTTTAAAGCGCCAGAATTGGTTTCATTTTTAAATAACACGTTAAAACAAACTAAAATAGGGGTTGTTGTAAACGATTTGCATAGACATAAATTAGCGTATTATTTATTTATGTTGCTATCTGTTTTTATCAAAAACAAAATGATTATTGAAGACGGATTAACTTCTGTTTTAAGGGGGTTTAAAAGAACAGATTTAATAGAACTGTCAGAAAAAATAAATGTAAAACCTACGATTTCTTGGAAATGGGCATTTAGATATTTATGGATTCTAAAAAGCTCAAAGCTTGAAAGTTTTAAAAAAGTAGAGAAATAAAAGCTATAAATAGCAGTCAAAACTGTGTAAGAAAAGTGTCCAAAAAAATTATGAAAGTAAAAATAACAGCGGTTGCAAAGCAACTTCCAAAATATTACCGAGAAACAAAAGATATCATTCCGTTTGTACAACTATGGATGCAAGATCAAGACACTCGTTTTCAACGAAAAGTAACGAAGCTTTTTGAGGGCGCTGGCGTTGACAGGCGTTACTCAATTATGGATCCTGAGGAGGTTTTTACAGCGACTTCTTTTGAAGATAAAAATAATATTTACGCAAGAGAGGTTGTGCAGTTGGCAGAACAATCGTTAAAAAAATCATTAGAAAAAGCAAACCTAAAAGCAACGGATTTAGATTACATTATTACCGTAAGTTGCACGGGAATTATGATTCCTTCTATGGACGCGTATTTGATAAACTCTCTGGGAATGAAGCAAGATATTGTGCGTTTGCCAGTTACAGAAATGGGTTGTGCAGCAGGTGTTTCGGGCATTATTTATGCTAAGAATTTCTTAAAATCAAACCCAAATAAAAGAGCAGCAGTAATTGCGGTAGAAGCTCCAACAGCAACGTTTCAATTAGAAGATTATTCGATGGCCAATATTGTAAGTGCTGCAATATTTGGTGATGGTGCATCCGCAGTAATTTTGTCTTCTTACGAGGAAGATAAAGGCCCAGAAATAATTGATGAAGCTATGTATCATTTTTATGACGCAACACATATGATGGGTTTTAATTTGGTAAATTCTGGATTACAAATGATTTTGGACAAGGAAGTTCCGCAGAAAATATCAGATCATTTTCCGGCAATTGTACATCCGTTTTTAGAACGAAATAACTTAACGATTGAAGATATTAATCACTTGATATTTCATCCTGGAGGAAAAAAAATTGTGCAAACTGTAGAAGCTTTATTTGGAGTTTTAGGTAAAAATATAGACGATACAAAAGAGGTTTTAAGATTGTACGGCAATATGTCTAGTGCAACCGTTTTATATGTTTTAGAACGTTTTATGGATCGAAATCCTGCAAAAGGAGAACGTGGTTTAATGTTAAGTTTTGGCCCTGGTTTTTCTGCACAAAGAATTTTATTAGAATGGTAAATTTTAAATTAATTCTAAGCGTTACACCGAGTTTACCGAAGTGAAATACATAAAAAATGAGAGAGTTTCAAGATAAAAATGAGTGGGCAATTATTTTAGGAGGTTCTAGCGGATTAGGTTTGGCAACCGCAAAAAAGTTGGCGAAGCACGGCATGAATATTTGTGTTGTTCATAGAAATTCGAGAGCTCAAATTCAAGAAATTGAAAAATATTTTGATAAAATTAGAGAAGAAAATATAGTATTTATCTCTTTTAATGTAGACGCTTTGAATTCAGAAAAAAGAGAAAGTATTTTATCAGAAATAAAACAGAGATTAGGATCAAAAGGCAAAGTAAAAACCTTGGTGCACTCTATTGCAAAAGGCAATTTGAAACCAATGATTTCTGATGATTTTCAAAGGTTACAAAATGATGATTTTCAAATTACGATTAATGCAATGGCGATTAGTTTGTATGATTGGTTTCAAGCGATTTTTGATGAAAAACTATTTGCTGATGATGCAAGAGTTATCAGTTTTACTAGTGAAGGAAATACAAAACCTTGGAAAAATTATGCAGCAGTTTCTGCGGCAAAAGTTACGCTAGAAGCAATCTCTAGAAATATTGCTTTAGAGTTTGCGCCCTTCGGAATTAGAGCAAATTGCATTCAGGCAGGAGTTACGAATACCGCTTCTTTAAATATGATTCCGGATAGTGAAAGCATCAAAAATCATACGTTAAAAAGAAATCCTTTTGGTAGATTAACAACTCCAGAAGATGTTGCAAACGTGGTTTATTTATTAAGTAAAGACGAAGCTGCGTGGATTACCGGAACGATTCTAAAAGTTGATGGCGGCGAAAGTTTAAATTAGAAATGGATAAAAAAAACATCATACAACACTTACCCTACAGCAAACCTTTTTTGTTTGTGGATGAACTTTTATCAGTTTCAGAAAATGGCGTTACAGGAACGTATAGATTCAAAGAAAGTGAGTTTTTTTACCAAGGTCATTTTAAGGAAAACCCAATAACGCCGGGTGTAATTTTAACGGAAACCATGGCGCAAATTGGGGTAGTTTGCCTCGGAATTTATTTGTTAAAAGAGGATATTTTGTCAGAAAAAAAACCTCAAATAGCCTTAACCTCAAATCAAATTGATTTCTTTCTACCGGTGTATCCGAATGAAAAAGTAAGAGTTGTTTCAGAAAAAGAATATTTTAGATTTAACAAATTAAAATGTGCTGTAAAAATGTATAATGTAAAGGACGAATTGGTTTGTAGAGGAACTATTTCTGGAATGATGATCGCAAAGTAGATTTAATTCATAGAAAAATTAGTGCATTTCAGATTCGTAAAAATCCGTGCAATCCTTATCAAAAATAAGAAAAAGTTACTGAAATAAATTCAGGATAAATGAAAAACAGAGTCGTAATTACAGGTTTAGGAGTTGTCGCGCCAAATGGAGTTGGACTTGAAGCGTTTACAAAAGCCATAAAAACAGGAACATCAGGAATTACTTTTCATCAAGAATTAAAAGATAAAGGTTTTTCTTGCTGTATCGGTGGAATACCAGAAGTTTCCGAAGAAAAAAAGTTAGCATATTTAACGCCTTTGCAACTTAGAGGGTTTAACAGTACGTCTATTTTATATGGTTGCATGGCAGCAATTGACGCTTGGAAAGATGCTGGTTTTTTGGTGGACGAAAACTCAAATTTAGACTACGATTCAGGTTTGATTTTTGGAACAGGAACTTCCGGAATCGAGAAATTTAGAGAGTCTATTTATTTAATTGATGAGCAAAAAGTAAGGCGCTTAGGAAGTACTTCTGTGGTGCAAACGATGGCAAGCGGAATTTCTGCCTATTTAGGTGGGATTTTAGGTTTTGGGAATCAAGTTACTACAAATTCATCCGCTTGTACAACCGGTACAGAAGCACTTTTATTAGGTTTTGAACGTATTAAAAACGGAAAAGCAAAACGGATGTTAGCAGGCAGTTCTAGCGACAGCAGCTTGTATACCTGGGGTGGTTTTGATGCGATGAGAGTCATGTCTTATAAACACAACGAAACGCCAGAAAAAGGGTCTAGACCGATGAGCGAAACGGCATCAGGCTTTGTACCTGGAAGTGGAGCAGGAGCCTTAGTTTTGGAATCTTTAGAAAGTGCTTTAGCAAGAAATGCAAGGATTTACGCGGAGGTTTTAGGAGGAAACATCAATTCTGGCGGACAAAGAAACAGCGGAACATTAACCGCTCCCAATCCAGAAGCAGTTCAGAAATGTATTACAGATGCGTTGTTAGATTCAAAAATTAAAGCATCAGAAATTGATGTAATAAACGGACATTTAACAGCAACATCTAAAGACGGATTAGAAATTGAAAATTGGTCGAACGCTTTACAAAGAAAAGGAACAGATTTTCCGTATATCAATTCTTTAAAATCGATGGTTGGACATTGTTTGGCAGCAGCTGGCGCAATTGAATCTGTAGCTTCTGTGCTGCAAATTAAAGAACAGTTTGTTTTTCCGAATATCAATTGTGAAGACATTCATCCAGAAATAACAGCATTGATTTCTTCGGATAAAATACCGACTAAAATGATTGAAAAAAATATAAATATTGTAGCAAAAGCAAGTTTTGGTTTTGGGGATGTAAATGCATGTGTTATCTTTAAAAAATATGAATAATAAAATGACAAAAGAGGAATTAATTATAAAGTTAAAAGTGATTGTAAAACCATACATTCAAGATGAGGAAGCTTTTAAAAACTTAACAGAAGAAACAGATTTTATCAATGATTTAAAAATTAATTCTGCAAATTTAGTAGATGTTATTCTAGATGTAGAAGACGAATTTAATATCGAAATTGATAACGATTCTATGGAAAAAATGCTTTCCGTAAAAGCGGCAATGCAAATTATTGAAGAAAAACTATCTGCATAATGATTGGGAATGATATTGTTGATTTAGAGTTGGCAAAAACCCAAAGTAATTGGCAACGAAAAGGGTTTTTAGAAAAACAATTTACACCTTATGAACAAAAGAATATTTTAAATTCTAAAAACTCGTTTTTACAAGTTTGGTTATTTTGGAGCATGAAAGAAGCGGCATATAAATGTCACGTTCAAGAGTTTCAAAAACGGTTTTTTGCACCAAAAAAAAGTAGCTGTAAAATACTTTCAAATTCGGAAGGAATTGTAGAAATAGAGAGTTCTTTATACTGTACAAAATATTTAATATCAACACGTTATATTCATAGTTGTGCTGTAAAAAATAAAAACAGTAAAATGGTTTCAGACTCATTTTTTATAGAGAAAAACACTTCTCAAACCAACATTACAAATCAACAAATGTTGTCTTATTTTCCTGAGGATGTGGTTGTTCAAAAAAACGAATTCGGAGTTCCGTTTTTATATCAACAAGAAAAAAAATTACCAATTTCTGTTTCAACTTCTCATCATGGAAATTATGGTGGATTTGCTTTTTTACATACCTAATGAACATTAAACAAGAACTTTTTAAACAATGTGAAGCGTTTGTGCATAAACGAGCACAAACGGTTGAGGAAATTATTTCATCAAACCAAAAAGCATTGCACTCGGAAACTAAAAGTTCTGCGGGAGATAAACACGAAACAGGAAGAGCAATGTTGCAGTTAGAAATGGAAAAAGCTAGCCAACAACTTTCTGGAATACAAGAAATGAAAGAAATTTTATCAAAAATAAATATTTCTAAAATTTCAAATATTGCGCATTTAGGGAGTATTATCGAAACAAGTTCAGCTAATTATTTTCTATCTATTTCTGCAGGACAAATAATGGCTACAGATCAAAAATATTTTGCTATTTCAATTTCTTCACCGATTGGAAAACTACTTTTAGGGAAAAGAGAAAACGAAGAGATATTCTTTAATGAGATGTGTTTTGAAATTAAAAAGATAACATAAACGATTTAGTGAGTACTCTGAAAAAAGGAAACTCAAGAACCGTGTTTTTAAACCTCTGTTTTTAAAGAAAGAATAAGTTCTAGATTGATTTTTTCTCCTTTTTTTAAATCAGAAAAATGATTAAAGAAAACAATTTTATTTTCAATTATAGCTTCTATCAGCCAAAAAGAACCTTTAAAATAACTGTTTGATACTTCGGCAGATTGGCTGTTATTTAAAGAATTTTCAACAATTTTAAGTTGATGAGGATACAATAAATGAGGCTTATTATCGATGGTAATTTCATTTACATCATTAAACAAGGCAGCTATATATTTTTCTTTTGGGTTGTTGTAAATGTTTTTGGGAGAGTCGTTTATTAAAATCTCACTATTTCTAATTACAATTAATTGATCAGCGAAAGAAAGTGCATCATTTTTATCATGCGTAGCGACAATACAGGCTATTTTTTTTTCTTTTAAATAGCTAAATAAATTTCTGCGCAAAGAGTTTTTTTTAAAGTTATCTATTTGCCCGAAAGGTTCATCTAATAGCAACAATTCTGGCTCTTTTGCCAAGGCTCTTGCAATGGCAACGCGTTGCTTTTGGCCACCACTTAAATTTTTAACTTTTGTGTTTGCAAAGGCAGTCATTTCAATCACTTCTAGTAATTCTTGTGTACGTTTTTCACTTTCTTCGGGATAAAAACGAGACAAGAATTTCTTAATATTTTCAGAAACAGAAGTATAAGGCATTAAATCGAAATCTTGCGCAACATATTTAAAAAAATCCATTCCTGGAATTAAATGAAATTTAGGTCCTAAAACCTTAGTTTCTTTCCAGAAAATCTCTCCTTTTTTTAAGTTTACTAAACCGTAAATGGCTTTTAAAAGTGTAGATTTTCCACAGCCACTTTCTCCCATTACACAAAGATGTTCTCCTTCGTTTAAAGTGAAGTTAAAATTGTTTAAGACAATTTTCTTTTTAGAATACCCAAAAGTAATGTTGTTTACTTGCAGCATAAAAAGTTATAAAAATCGGTTATACCAGCTATTTTCTAACGCAATTTCCCAGAAATTTTCAAGATCTTCTTTATTATTTATCAAGTTGTCAAAAATGATAGTTTTACCTGTAACGGCCTTGTTTTTAACTAATTTTTTAAAGTCTTTTAGTTCTTTGTATTGTACAAATTCACCTTGTTTAAAGCAGGCGTTCATTTTGTCTAAAAGTTCGACTTTGTAAGTTTCTTGGAGCTGTAAAATAAAAGAAACTGAAGTATCAACATCAGCATTTGAAATTGTGGTTTCAGAAACATCAGCAATAAAAATAATAAATCTATTGTATAAAAACTGATAAGAGGCTTTAAAGTTTTCATCTTCCGTTTTCCAGTTTTCTACAAATGTTTTAATTTTTTGCTCAACTTCTTCAATTTCCGTTGGATAAAATTTTCTATTAGAAGGGTAAATCCAAACTTTAGCGTCTTCTGAAATTGTGTGGTAATCTACAAACATGGTTTACATTTTATGCTGCAAATATACGTAAAGAAAAACCGCAAACTTGTAATTCAATTTTGCGGTTTTTAAAAAGTATTCTTCCTTTTTTTAAGGTTTTTTTAATTCTTCCTCATTAATTTTACAAAATCTTCTTGTGTGCTTTTACCTTTGTCTTTGTTGTACCAAAGTTGTAAATTTTGTTTAAAATCGGCATCTAAAGTACCATGTTTCGTTTTATGATCCGCAACCATTTCTGTTGCTATAGCTGGTCTTGGTCCCCAGGTGTTCAGAACATTGTTGTCTTTGTCTATTGCAATTAATTTAGGAATAGATCTACCTCCGTTTGTTAAAAATAAATCCATTAAGTCTAGGTTTTCATCACGTAAAACTACTTTTAAATTGATGTTTTTATTAAAATCTGCCATTTTATTAATAACGGGTAAGTTTTGCGCAGCATCTCCACACCAACCTTCTGTAAGTAGTAACCAAGTTATAGGTTCATTTATCTTTTGAATTTCTTTAATAGTTTCATCAGAAATTTTAATGGTTTTGTCCAATCGTTTCATTCGAGTAGCATTTAATAAACTATAATTTGTTAAATCTTCGGATTGATTTGGACCTGTAGATTTATTTTCAGCTAATAACTTTTTAACGAGGTCTTTATATTCTTGGTAAGAAATGCTGTTTTTTAAACTATTCTCTAGTGTGTTTTTCATAATTATTAAAACTTGAATTCTAAAATTTAGACGCAAAAATGTACAGTAACTTACATTCTTTTATTGTTTGATTCAGTTTAACAAAAGATAAATATAAAAATGCTTATTTTTACAAATAAATTTTAAAATTTGAAAAATAGTTTATTCTTATTAGTTTTTATTATCTCCTTTTCTTGTGTTAAAAAGAAAGAAAAGGCGCTACAAAAACAAGAAATAAAACCACTTTTAAGTGTGGTTAAAAATTATAATGTTGTTGAAAAAGTGAATCCACTTTTTTTACAAGATATAGAAAGCTGGCAAGAATTAAAAGCAGTTGATAATTTCTTGTTAAGGTTTAAAAATGTTTCTCCAAATGAAATTTTAAGCAACGCTTTAGAGTTAAAAGGATTGGTACAAGCTCTAAAAGAGGATATAAAACCCCCATTATTTGAGAATGCTTCTTTTAATACAAGAATAAATATTTTACAGAATGAAACTTTACGTTTGGCAGATATGACGTTTATACCAGCCATTAAAGCTGTGGAAGTTACGGCGCAAGCAAATAAAATTATGAATGCGTATTCGGCTATTAATTCTAAAGTAAATTCAATTTTATTAAAAGAACGGTTTGTAGATGAAATCGACATAGATATTGCTTACATAGGATTAGATTCAACAAAAATTGATAGCGTTTCTAGAAAATCAATGAAGAAAGAATTAAAAGAAAGAAAGAGTGCCAATAAAGATTTACTAAAGGCGGTGCAACAGTAACTGTTTAAATGTTATTTTTTTACCGTTAATTGAAATTAGTATTACTACGTTAATAAGAGCTTAAGAAACTACATCATTTACCGTTTTATATATCAAATCGTTCTCAAAACCTTTACGCATTAAAAAATCAATGAGTTTTTTCTTTCTTTTGTAGATATTAGGTTCAGAAATCACTTCATTTCTATTTTCAGTAATCTTATAAATAGTTTTTAAATACGCTTCTTCATCAATTTCTTTGAGTGCCGTTTTTATGTTATACGCAGAGATTTCTCTAAATTTTAATTCTCTTACAATGCGCTGTTTACCCCAGCTTTTAATTCTGAATTTACCACGAGCATAACTTTTAGAAAAACGTTCTTCGTTTAAAAAGTTGTCTTTCATCAAACTTAAAAGAATGAGTTCTCTAGCTTCAGGTATTAATTGATAATCGCGCATTTTCTGTTCAACTTCTTTATGACAGCGGTCTTGATAGACGCAATAGTTCTCTATTTTGTGTTTTATTTCGTTTACGGTGTACGATTTCTTCTTTTCAAACATATTTTCGAAAATACAAAAAGAGGATGAATTCATTATAAATTCATCCTCTTTATATCTAAAATTATATTTTTTATCCTATTTCTTGAATCTTATTTTCCATTATTGCAGACTCACTATCCGCTTTTAATTGCCCTTTTATTCTCATTTTAAACTTAGTAACTAAAAAGAATAGAATTGGTACCACAATTAATGTTAAGAAGGTTGCAATGAATAAACCATAAATAACAGTTTTTGCTAAAGGTCCCCAAAAGATCACATTATCTCCACCCATATAAATATTCGCGTCAAATTCGCTAAATAAGGTAAAGAAGTTAATGTTTAAACCAATTGCCAACGGAATTAACCCTAAAATAGTAGTAATTGCAGTTAATAAAACAGGTCTTAAACGCGCTTTACCGGCTTGTACAATAGTTTCAAATAATACATTTAAAGGTAAATACGCTTCATCAGAAATACCATCTTGTAGTTTTCTTCGGTTAATTAGCAACTCGGCATAGTCTAATAAAACAACCCCATTGTTTACTACAATTCCGGCAAGCGATATTATACCAACCATCGTCATCATAATAACAAAGGGTGCGCCAGAAATTACCAAGCCACCAAAGACACCTATAAAGCTTAAAAAGATGGCTAACATAATAATTCCGGGTTTAGAAACCGAGTTAAATTGGAAAATCAGTATAAAGAAAATCAATAGTAACCCTGTAAAAAAAGCACCAACTAAAAACGTCATTTGCTTATTTTGTTCTTCAATTTGACCGGTATAATCAATTTTAATTCCTTTATGTAAATCCTTGAAATTTTTCATAGAATTCTGAATTCTAGCAACTACAGCACCTGCATCTGTTTCTCCAGGAGAAAGTGCAGAATACACTGTTACAACTCTTTTTACATCTTTATGTTTAATAGCACTAAAACCAGAGCTATTTTTTTGAGAAGCGACCGCAGAAACTGGTATTTCTTTAATTTTACCAGAAGCTTGATCTCTAAAGGTTATTTTCTGATTAAAAACAGCACTTTTATTATACCTGTCGTTTTTATTAAAGCGCACGTAAATGTCATAATCTTCACCATTTTGTTTGTAAATACCTGCTTTATTTCCAAAAACTGAAGCTCTTAATTGTTGTCCAACTTGCCCTGTACTAACACCCAATTCTCCTGCTTTTTTACGATCAACCAAAACCTGCATTCCTGGTTTTGATTTGTTAACATCTATCTTTAATTCATCAATACCCGAAATGCTTTGCGTATTTAGATAATCGCGCATTCTTTCTGCTGTAAAAATTAATTCTTCATAATCTTCACCATTTAATTCGATGTTAATTGGAGGTCCTGTTGGTGGACCAGCAGCATTTTTTTCAACAGAGATTAATACACCCGGATAAATACCAACTAAAGCTGTTTGTACTTTTTGACGTAAAATTTCACTGTCTTTTCCTTTTCTATATTTGTACTCACGCATAGAGGCTGTAATTTTTCCTTTGTGTGGCATTTCTGCGGATGAACCTCCATCTGTTTGAGGATTACCTGCACCTTCACCAACTTGAGAAACCGTACTTTCTACCATGTAATTATAATCGCCATTAGTATAAGTATCCTTATTTAAAACAGTATTTACTTTTTGTTCAATTTCGGATGTAATTTGGTTTGTTTTTTCAATATCAGTTCCCTCAGGATACTCTATATAAACAATAATTTGATTTGGTTTGTTGTCGGGAAAAAATTCAACTTTCGTTCTTTGTGTTTTTAAAGACCACCCAAATGCTGCAAATGCTGCTATAAGTAGTGTAAAGGTTACTGTAACTAAAATATACGGTCTCCAGCCAGTTAGCGCCCTTTTTAATTGTCTTTCGTACCAATTCTCTAATGATACTAAGGTGTTTTTTTGAAAGTAATTTGCTGCCTTTCTTAAAACCAATCGATACACCCAAAACATTATGGCTGTAAAAATAATTAAGCTTCCTAAAGCATTATATGGGCCACCAAAGAAGAAAATTAACAAACCAATAACCGTCATACTACTTGTTAATCGGATGATGTTTTTTAAAGGCATATCTTTATCTTCTATACTCATAAATTGAGAAACCAATACCGAGTTAAAGAAAATTGCTACAAATAAAGAGGAACCTAAAACAATCGATAATGTAACAGGTAAAATTACCATGAATTGCCCCATAATTCCTGGCCAAAGCCCTAGAGGAATAAAAGCAGCAACTGTAGTAGCTGTAGAAATTATAATAGGATACGCAATTTCTCCAATTCCTTTTTTTGCAGCTTCTTTTTTACTCATTCCTTCTTCATCCATTAAACGGTAAACGTTTTCAACAACTACAATCCCGTTATCTACCAGCATTCCAAGCCCCATAATTAGACCAAAAAGCACCATCGTATTTAATGTGTAGCCCATTGCGCCTAATATCATTAAAGACATAAACATAGACATCGGAATTGCAAAACCTACAAAAATTGCGTTTTTAAATCCAAGGAAAAACATTAGAACGATCACCACTAAAATAACTCCGAAAATAATATTGTTTACCAAATCGTCTACTTGACCAATCGTTTTTGGAGATTGATCATTGGTTATTGTAACTATTAAATCGGATGGAAAAATAACTTCTTTTGCATTTTTTACAATTACGCCAATTTTGTCTGCGGCAGCAACCATATTTTCTCCAGACCTTTTTTTAACATCTAACATTACAACTGGAGCTCCATTTTCTCGAGCGTAGGTTGTTTTGTCTTTGTCTTTAAAGTGTATTTCTGCGACATCCTTTAAATAAATAGGATTATTATTTTCTGATTTGATTACAAAATCTCCTAAATCTGATGGACTGTCAATTTCACCAATAATTCTAATAGTTCTTCTCTGTTTACTTGTAATAAAATTACCAGCAGACATGGTTACATTTCCACGATTAATAGCATTTGTAATATCATCAAAACTAACTTTGGAAGCCATCATTTTGTATATATCTACCGCAACTTCTACTTCTTTATCTTGCGCACCACGAATAGCTACTTTTTTGATTTCTGTTAAATCTTCAATTTCGTCTTGTAAATATTCCCCGTATTCTTTTAATTTAGCAACTGGGTAATTTCCAGAAATATTTATGTTTAGAATTGGTACTTCTTCAGACATGCTTAATTCAAAAACATTTGGTGTTACTTTTGCCCCATTAAATATTGGCCAATCTTCACCCGCTGTTTCTTGATCTATTTCGTCTTTTACTTTTTGTTTTGCTTTATTTGGGTCAATTTTCTCATCAAATTCTATGGTAATAATCGAGTAATCTTCTTGAGATGTTGAGGTTATTTTTACAACGTTACTTACAGACTTTAACTTATCTTCTAAAGGGTTTGTAATTAGTTTTTCTATATCTTCTGCAGTGTTTCCAGGATATACAGAACTTACATAAATTTTGGTTTCGTTTATCTCTGGAAAGTTTTCTCTAGGCATCGAAAAATAGGCTGCAATTCCTAGATAAAGAATCAAAAACATTAAAACATAAATAGTAGTTTTATTCTGTATTGCCCATGAAGAAAGTTTAAATTCTTTCTCTATTTTTTTGGTTTTTTTAGACATGTTTTCTTCTATTTATTTAGCACTTTTACAACTTGCCCATTATTTACACTTCTTGCGCCTTCTATAATTACCTCGGTGTCTGCAGTAAGGTTTTTTATAACTTCAATAAAGTCTCCTTGTGTTTTTCCTGTTTCAATAATTAAACGCTCAGCAACCCCTTCGTTATTCTCTTTTTTATTTTTTACAACATAAATAAACTGTTCACCTTTAGAGTTTTCAGAGATAATACTTTGCAGAATTAAAATGGCATTGTTATTTGTGTAATCGTTCAACTTTAGTTTTGCAGTTAGGTTTGGTTTTATTGTTCCTTTTAAATTAGGTACATCAATTTCTATTTTAAAAGATCTATTACTTGGGTTGATATAATTACCAACCTGTCTAATTTTAGAGTTTAAAGTTTCGCCTAAAACAGGGAAGTTTACTTCTACAAATTTACCCTCTGTAATGCTGCTGATATACGTTTCTGGAACTTCAGTTTCAATATACATATTAGAGAGGTTTACAATTCTAAAAATTTCTGCTCCTTGTCCTGGCGCTACAACAGTTCCTCTTTCTTTAAAAACAGCATCTATAATTCCGGCAAACGGCGCTCTTATCGTAGATTTAGATAACTGACTTTTTAATTGATTTACAGTACTTGCTTGCGCTTCATAAGCTGTTTTTGTTTGTAAAAACTGAATTTCAGATCCAATTTTTTGTTCCCACAATCTCTTTTGACGCTCGTAAGTTGTTTTTGCTAATTGAGCATTTGCTTCTAATTGGGCTAATTGCTGAGACATTCCACCATCATCAATACTTGCTAAAATTTGACCTTTGCTTACTCTATCTCCTTCTTGAACAAAAACATTTTTTAAAATACCAGGCATTTCTGGATACACTAAAATATTTTGCTTCGTTTGTACATTTCCTTGTAATTCTATAAAGTGGGTAAAAATAGCTTCTTTAATCGTTAAAGTTGTAATTAACGGCGTGTTTTTGTCTTTATTTAAAGCATCTAACTTGTTATTTAATTTTTTTAAATCATCTGCTAATAGTTGCAGTTTTTCATCAATTTCTAGTTTTTTTGAATTTATTTGCGTCACATCATCCGTAGCTATAATTTGATCTATAGAAACTTCCTTTTTATTTCCGCAAGCGGTAAAAATTAGTGCTGTTAATAATAATAGAAATATGTTTTTCATAATAGTTTTTGGTTATTTAATTGGTATGTTTAATGCGTTTTCTAATGTTGCTTTTTTAGAAATTACTTCTAACATAGATTGTATGTAATTCTGTTGTTGTGCATATAATTG
>Ga0222647_1000546_pt1 | contig 15498 bp, 10 predicted proteins | sample AntAcemetagen333_FD_179864 | JGI IMG/M metagenome (GOLD analysis project Ga0222647, IMG submission 179864) | Saline water microbial communities from Ace Lake, Antarctica - #333 | ecosystem: Environmental > Aquatic > Non-marine Saline and Alkaline > Saline | place: Antarctica: Ace Lake...
GGTGTTGGTCCCCCCGGTGTCATCGCCGTATACCCCAACGAGGGCGTAGAGCCCGTCCCCTGAGATGGAGACCGAGGTGCCGAAATAGTCGCTCGCCGCCGGACTCGGGTGGAGCAACTCCGCCTGCCAGATGTGGTCACCGATCGTGGGTATCGTCACTATACTGAAATCCACAACATTACTGAGTCCATCCCCCAGTCGCATAGGTCCAGCAATATCCAGGGTCGCCACCGGATTGGTCAACCCGATCCCGACCTTCCCCCCCGTGTAGTAAATATTACTCGACACACCACTCGACCACAGACCGGCTTCGAATGCTTCCCCACCTTGGTAAAGGTTTCCTGAAAGGTGAATGTCACCAGTGACGTCGAGAGTGTATCCGGGTGTGTTCGTGTTGATGCCCACGTTCGAAGTCGTCGTGTCCACGAAAAGGTTGGCTGTACCGACCTCAAGGTTTGAAGAAATCACTACGTCTCCTGAAAAGGCTTGGACATTCGTCTGTGCCATTTATAAGTACCGAACAATTTTTTTGGGGTTGGACGAAGCGTTTAATATCCAAACGTGATTTGATTTGTGGAACCCTCGATGATATTTGTCACTGCACCACTCGCATGGGCTGAGATGTATTCGATGAAAATATTGTAATTACCAGCAGCTGCCATATTCGTTGTTGGTGCGAGGGCTACAGTTGTGGTAGTAGCAGCAACTGCAATGTTCCATGGATTTGTACTCGCACTACCAAATACACTGGTAGAACCCTTTGCGATGGTGAGAGGTGTCCCACCCACCCAATTACCACCACCACACTCCATCGAGAGTGTACTGACTTCAGCATCACTTTCAATGAGATGTGCTACAATCTTGGCATAGAAGACGTGGGCAGAAAATGTAATTTTAATTGTGGAATTCGCAATAGTTTGTCCACTATCGAGAGCTCCTGTAAAGGAGTAGGTCTTCTTTGTCACCTGTCCAGTATTGGTGATGAGACCCCCAGTGACATAGGCGCGTTCCCCGACGTACACATCCTTCACGATACCGACACCACCAGCTACCTTGAGAGCACCTGTAGTTGATGATATCGCCTCTGTGTCATCTGTTAGGGTCACCACACCATCTAGGGTGGCGGCGGCACCGAATAGGGCACCTGAGACACCTACACCACCTGCTACAATTAGGGCACCCGCGGTTTTGCCATCGGATGCAGTAGTACCATACACTTTGGAAACACCTCCAATATGTAAGTTTTCTTGGGTACTTATACCACCTGTAACTTTTAAGGCACCTGTTGTAGTTGAGGTGGAAGTAGTGGTATCTAGAATGACTACACTATTCGATACGACGTCCTCTACGAAGACATTTTTACCGTGAATATTTTCACTGACCCCAATACCACCAGCAACTATGAGAGCACCAGTGGTTTTAGAAGTAGCATTAGTAGTACCATACACTTTGGAAACACCCCCAATATGTAAGTTTTCTTGGGTACTTATACCACCTGTAACTTTTAAGGCACCTGTTGTAGCTGAGGTGGAAGTAGTTGTGTCAAGGATGACAACACTGTTTGAAACTACATCCTCGATGAAGACATTCTTACCGTGAATATCTTCACTGACCCCAATACCACCAGCAACAATCAGGGCACCTGTGGTTTTAGAAGTAGCATTAGTAGTACCATACACCTTGGAAACACCTCCAATATGTAAATTTTCTTGGGTACTGATACCACCCACAACCTTGAGTGCACCAGTAGTTGCTGAGTCTGAAGTAGTTGTATCTAGAATGACTACACTATTGGAGACGACGTCCTCTACGAAGACATTTTTACCATGAATATTTTCACTGACCCCAATACCACCAGCAACTATGAGAGCACCAGTGGTTTTAGAAGTAGCATTAGTAGTACCATACACCTTGGAAACACCTCCAATATGTAAGTTTTCTTGGGTACTGATACCACCAGTAACCTTGAGGGTACCTGTTGTAGCTGAGGTGGAAGTAGTTGTGTCAAGGATGACAACACTATTAGAGACAACATCCTCAATGAAGACATTCTTACCGTGAATATCTTCACTGACCCCAATACCACCAACGACCTTGAGGGCACCAGTGGTCTTCGAAGTAGCGTTAGTTGTATCAAGGATGACGACACTATTGGAAACTACATCCTCAATGAAGACATTCTTACCGTGAATATCTTCACTGACCCCAATACCACCAGCAACAATGAGGGCACCTGTGGTTTTAGAAGTAGCATTGGTAGTACCATACACCTTGGAAACACCCCCAATATGCAAGTTTTCTTGGGTACTGATACCACCCACAACCTTGAGGGCACCAGTAGTTGCTGAGTCTGAAGTTGTGGTATCTGTAATAGTCACACTATCAGCTTCAACATCTTCAAAGTTGACATGTGTGGCGTGAATATCACCTACAACACCCAAACCACCACCTATGGTTACTGTACCCGTTGTTTTAGAGGAAGATGTGACCGAACCTGTGACTCCCAGAGTACCATTTATATTGACTGGAATTGTATTGGCTGTATTCATGACAATAACGGAATCGGTAGCACCTTGTAGGGTATGGCCAATTTCAAGGTTAGATGTAGAGAAATCATAAATGATTGCGACATTACCCTTGTTCCCATCTGTTAGGGGATTATTCATAATTATACCAGTGTCCAAACCAGATGCATTACCCTTACCAAGTTCGATGATAGGATCTTGAACTATAAGATTATTTGCATTGATTACCGTTGTATTACCATTGACAGTTAAATTACCAGTTAGTGTTAAATTACCACAATGAACGTTTCCTGCTACACCTAGACCACCAGAGACAATGAGAGCACCAGTTGTTTGATTACCAGCTTGAGTTGTATTAGTCACTTTAGTTATACCATCAAATTCAGCAGTAGAACCGAATAAAGCACCAGAAATACCCACACCACCAGCAATTGTGACAGTACCAGTGGTTTTAGACACAGAATCAGTTGTACCAAATGCATGTAAGTTTGTAGTGTTCACATTTGAAGCGACACCTATACCACCAGAGACAATGAGAGCACCTGTAGTTTGTAGTTTAGATTCAGTTGTATCTAAAATCACTACACTGTTTGACACGACATCTTCGACAAATACATTTTTACCGTGTATATCAAGTGACACACCTAAACCACCAACAATCTGAACTGCACCAGTTGTTTTAGAAGAAGCATCTGTCGAATCCCACACTTTTGTAATACCACCAACATTCAGTTTTTCTTCTGTACTCACACCACCTACAACCTTGAGAGCACCTGTAGTGACTGAAGTTGAGGTTGTTGTATCTAAAATGACTACACTATTGGAAACAACATCTTCAACAAATATGTCTTTACCGTGAATATTTCTAGAAACACCTATACCACCAGTGACAATTAGGGCACCAGTGGTTTTAGAAGTAGCGTCAGTCGCGGATAATACCTTAGCGACAGCTCCCACATTCAGGTTTTCTTGTGTACTCATACCACCCACAACTTTGAGTGCACCAGTTGTAGCCGATGATGAAGTGGTTGAATCTGTTATAGTGACACTGTCGGCCTCTACATCTTCCAGATTCGCATGTTGTCCGTATATTTGCCCAGCAACCCCTATACCCCCAGCAATTATGAGAGCACCCGTGGTTGTTGTTGTAGAGTTAGTTGTAGAGCTTACATACGCATTTCCTACAACATGTAAATCTGAAGTAGGATTTTTAGTGTTGATACCAACATGGTCAGCCTCGACATCTACGTGGAAAGTGTCTGTATCGACAGTCAAGTTTGAAGAAACATACACATTACCAACAACGTGGAGTTCTGCATTAGGGTTTTTAGTGTTGATACCAACGTGGTCAGCCTCGACATCTACGTGGAGGGTATTCCCGTCCACAGTTAGGTTTGAAGAAACATACACATTACCAACAACGTGGAGTTCTGCATTAGGGTTTTTAGTGTTGATACCAACGTGGTCAGCCTCAACATCTACATGGAGGGTATCACCATCCACAGTCAAGTTTGAAGAAACATACACATTACCAACAACGTGGAGATTGGCTGAGGGGTTTTTTGTCTCAATTCCTACGGAATTGGTTGTGGAGTCCACATGGAGGGTATCACCATCCACAGTCAAATTTGAGGAAACATATACATTACCAACAACGTGCAACTCAGCATCAGGGTTTTTAGTGTTGATACCAACATGATCAGCCTCGACATCTACGTGGAAAGTGTCTGTATCGACAGTCAAATTAGAGGTTGCGTAAACATTACCAACAATATGCAGTTCTGCATCAGGGTTTTTAGTGTTGATACCAACGTGGTCAGCTTCAACATCCACATGGAAAGTGTCGGTGTCGACAGTCAAGTTTGAAGAAACATACACATTACCAACAACGTGCAGCTCGGCGTTAGGAGTTGTGGTTTTTATACCTACATTAGATTCTGTTAACACACCACCATATATGTGTACAACGAGGTCTTGAGAAGTAATGGGTGTAATTACATTACTCGAGGCACTACTTTGTGTGTAAGCCATTACAAATTCATCACTTAGTTCCCTATACCCCACGACCACATTAGACCCTGGTCGAGCCATAATAAGACCCAAATCCAGTGTTGTATCGTTAGTTATATTGTTTTGTCCGATTTCGATAATTGGATCTTGTACAATCAAATTATCAGTTTTGATTAAAGTGGTACCACCATTGATAGTTAAATCTCCATTGATTGAAACACTACCAGCTACAACTAAAACATTTGAACCTGTATCATCAACGTAAAGATTCGAACCGATGCTAAGGGTGTGAGAAGCTAATGCATTAGCTATACCCACATTACCAGTGGTGACAAACGCAGCAGTATTATTATAAAAAATCATAGAATTCGAAGTGACATTACCTTGATTGGTTACAGCTTGAAGACCTTGATTACCGATGAGATCTTGTGCTGATTCACCAGATTCTGTTAATTCTTTTGTTTGGGTGTTATACATCATTAATACAACTTCAGCACTACCTCGATAGTCAGGGGCAAAACGAACTGGTGTTACATAAACAGCCCCACTTTCCGTTGCATCAACCACAGTATTACTGGCATTTAGAACGATCGTATTTTCACCCTGGTCTTCTTGAACATGTTTACCAAACCTAATTTTAGTCGACCTCTCAACGGTCGGTAAGGTCTTGACCATTTAGTATAAGGTTGTATTTTAATTTGCATAAAGTAGACCAGCCATTCCATTTTCGATCCGAAGTATGTTATAGTTGACTGCGTAAATTGGGTCATTGATATTCATAGACTCACTCATGATAGTTGCTGAAGCAAGGCGACTGAAGTTGAGTGTTCCTGTGGGTTGGAGAGAACTTGTTGAGAGGCAGAAGCAATAGAGAAAGAAATCTGGGGACGTCACAAAGTTTGTGTGATAATAACTCGTGACGTCTATAAAATGTGGTCTACCCCATCTATAGTTGCCTACATCGAGACCGTTAATATTTAACTTAATCTTATTCGTTGGGGATGTGAGTGCACCATCTGTCGTTGTATCAGATGAGGCGAGATATTTAACCGGGTGATTGAAGGTGAGTTCTTGAACAAGCGCATTCGAGGGGACATTTTTTTGAACCTGTGTGATGAGAAGATCATGTTTCCTAGATGCAACCTGTCCACGTTCTTCGTTGTCCAAATAGAAGTAATTTGCGTAACACTCTACGTTATAGTTTGTAGCTGCGGTAGCCCAATGGATCCTGAGTTCGACATTATGATAGTTTAGGGCTACAAGGGGGATAGCACACTGTGGTCCCTCACAAAAAAAGAACCTCAGAGGGTAAAAAAATGAACGTGCAGAAATACCTGGGTGTGTACCATTAGAACTCTTTGATACATTTTGAGCAAATGTATCGATAGCAATCTTCTCTGTGAAGATTGCATCTTGGGTGTCAATAACGGAACCACCTATCAAAAGTTCCACTTTATCAATAATGGTGTCCCATCGTTGAATATCGAGGGCCTGGTTCGTATCATCGAGTGTAAAATATACATAACTGAGAAGATCACCCGACCTCTCAAACTGAATACTGGACATAGAATTGTTTTTCACCGCTCCATGGATGGTTTGTTTTTCAATGGACTGTGAAAAATTAGCATGCCTTTTGAATGTTGAACTGAAGAAAGATATTTCGGGGTTGCCCATGATATATTTATCCTGGGCACCTACGGCAATCAATTGAACAACACCTGCTGACATGGTAATACTAATTTAAGGGGAGAAAAATTACAGGTTGGGTTTCCTACAGACGAATCGAAGAACAAAATAATTATTTCTATCTGTAGCCGTTGCGGGAACGATAGGGACGCCACTTTGATTACGAATATTGACAGTGAGACGGTCAATACTACGAATAGGGTTTACATATTGGGTCGCAATTGAGTATTCATCTTTAAACGAGATTGTCTGCGCACCACTGGCGACGGTATTTGCATGGGCGATACTAGCAAAGGAGTTTCGAAGCATACCTAGCGAGGCCTGACCTTCGTACACGTTGCTGGCACGATCATTAAATACAGAATTCAACTCATCTATAGAAATATAACAATGTTCAGTAGCCGTCTTTGTACGAATTCTCGCAGCTAGCAATCTAGCCTGTACCACATTTTTTAGAGGTTGACTCAAAAAACACGTGAAACTGTTAGAACTAGCCTGATCGAGAGTATCAACTGTAATTGTGTGATATTCATAATTTAGGTCTGGAATCATCTCCGATGGTGAAGTGATCAAAGCCATTTATTATTAGATTAGATTAAAGATCCACCAATTCCATCCGCAATCTCATACCCAGCATGAGCACTCACAAGCTTCTGGGCACCACAGAGACCACCTGGGGTCAGACCAACCGAGTAGGGGCTACCATTTTTACCCCCACCAGCAACACATTCGACATCAGGCTCGAGGTCAAAAAGAGATTCTTCACTGACGGCTGTAATAGTAATTGGCCTGGGCTGGTACTTCGCGGTCTTCACGGACATCAACGACAGGACAAAGATGAGGGTCATCAATGTGGCGATAGCCATGAGAGCATTTCGATCACTGCGATTGAAGTTAAGTTTGAACATTTATAATAGACATAGATTTTTTTAAAGTGCGTTAAAGAGATTTTCTTAGTTTCTACATAGACAGTAGATGGACGAAGAAATCGTACTTGACAGAGGTCAAACAACTGTGATGAAATTAGATGCTGACGAACAGGCTCTTATGGATGAAATTCAAATCTCTGCACCACGTGCAAAGACGGTTCATCGACCTACGCGGCCAATGCAGAGACCTGTTCAATCCTCCCAAGCTCAGGAGGCTATGGACGCTTTTGTAAATCCTAATAAACAGAGCGCTCCAGCTCAACCTCAACAGGAGGAGGAGATTGATTATGGAGAGGATGAACCAATGATGTTTGATGATGATGAGCCAATGGGGCATGGTCCAGGTGATGATGGGGACCAACCTTCCAAGGGGTACACCTCAATTGACGAAGAAAAGGCGGACCTTGTCAATAAACTTGGACGGTTAGAAAAGAAGGGTTTTGCCGTCAATAAGCGCCTGAATGCCTATTCAGGTGTTGATGAACTAAGGTCGGAAGTCAAGAGGATTACATACAGTATTGATGTTGAACAGTCTGTGCGTTTCTCTCGTCGTATGTTGGTGGCCTGTGTAACTGGTCTTGAGTTTTTGAACAAGCGATACAATCCATTTGAGATTCAACTTGAGGGTTGGTCTGAGTCTATCATGGAGAATGTTGATGACTATGACGGCGTATTTGAAGAACTTTATGTGAAATATCGCTCAAAGGTCAGTGTAGCACCAGAGGTCAAGTTGATTATGATGCTTGGTGGTTCTGCGATGATGTTCCACCTTACCAACAGTATGTTCAAGTCTGTGATGCCTAACATGAATGATGTTATGAAGCAGAACCCAGACTTGGTGAAGAACATGATGGCGGCGGTTCAAAATACAACCCGTAATACGGGTGGTCCAGCGGTTGATGCACCTGTGGGTGGTTCGGGGCAATACGAGATGCAGGGTCCTGGACTCGACATTTCAAGTCTCATGGGTGGGATTTCTATGCCACCCCCACCACCAATGAATACCTCAATGGGTCAGGGTCCTTCGGCGCCTCAACCAATCGAGGAAGATGATGACCTCTCCGACATCATGTCCATCTCTGGTGATTCCACAGGTGGTGAGGTAAAGGAAGTAAATGTAGGTGCCAGTAAACCCAAGAGAACTCGTCGAAAGAAGAAGACGGAAATTAATCTCTAAACTTATATAAATGATAGCGTATTGTCCGCTTGAGGAGCTCGAGCCTCCAGTCCGACAGCAGGAAATTGTCACTGAAGCTAAGGCCGAACCTGTAAAGCCACAGGTTGGTCACGAAGAAACTGAATTGAATTACGTCATCATGGCATTCATTGTCGGCGTAGTTGCACTAGCCATCTCTGATTCCATCAGGGCGTAAATGTTGAATCTACCGCGGGGTACTCCCTCGTAGTAAATTTAATAGGTGAATGTGGCCAGGATCTGCTGACCGGCTACATCACTGTCGAGATCAGCTGGGAAACTGTTAATGTTATGTGAAATTTTAGCAAGTCCGCCATCACACGCGGATGTCACTTCGACTGAAATGTCGTAATTATAGTTTTGTGTACTATCTTTTGCAACCGGACGAATATCAATACTTCGTGTACCTGCAGTCGCTGTAGCACTCCATGGGTATGCATTCGTTGTACCAAAGAGGTTTTTCGTACCTATCGCGATATCGTACATTGATGCCGTGGTTCCATCATGGGTACCCCCCGAAAGTTCGAGAATCATGGTACTTGTATTGCGCACATCCGATGTATCTCTTAAGACAGCTACAACCTTAGCGTAGAAGGTTCCTGGTCTAAATGTCAATTGGATATCTTGACCATTACCGAAATTGATTGGAAACGTGTTCGAATACTTCTTTGTGGAAACCTGGTCAGAATTTGTGATGATACCACCATTCACGTGAAGTGCTGTATTCGCTGTAGCACCATCAAGACCAATCGCAACCTGATTACCTAAATCTAAAGCACCATCTACAGAGAAATCACCAATGACCTCGACATTACTGTTGAGGAAAATATGGTTTCTATGACCAGTTAAGGATGGATTTATGTATACATTACCCGTGGTATCCGCATAAATGTTTGCACTTCCAGCGGTTGTCGTGAGTTCGATAGTCGCATTACTAGAGACACTTTCTACACGCACCATACCATCGTAAACATGGAACTTCTCACCAGGTGAATCTGTACCGATACCAACATTACTTGAGTGAATCACATGGATACAGTTTGTGAGAGTACTGTTATTCGCAACACCCACGATGAGACCCGTAGTTCCATTTTCGGAATTACTGAATCCCTTCAGGTACCCACCCTCACCATCACCCGTGTATATGAGCATACCCGTCTCCTTGTTTGTACCAGGACTTTCGAGTTTTAGGAGTGTTTGGTCGTCTGTATTTGCGTTATAAATATGAACATTTGAATCTACAACTGATGTGCCTATACCCAGGTTTCCAGTAGTATCGAAACGAGCAAATTCATAGTCATTATTATCGTCAATCTCATGGACAAATGTTAATGGACGACGTGTACTACCATCGAGGATATTTCTAACTATGTTAACCGATGGATCGGATGTTGTTGTTGAAAAGGCAAAACCTGTCAATCTGAACGCACCACCACCAGCGAACTCGATATTACCATTTACTAAAAGCTTCGTATTATCACCAATATCATCTGCACTTGAACGTTGTCCACCGATAATGACTGTACCACCATTTTTACCACTTATACACAATGGTACATTACCCGTACCGTCTCCGGTATTATCTAAAATTTGGCTGAAAGATTGACCAGAGGATACATAGGTTTGAAAAATGTGTTCCGCGGCAATGTGTCGAATTCTATCGGGGCCAGCATCATCTGATGCACCGTCATTACCCTTGAATATTACAAGTTCATTTTTTGATTGGGGTACGTTATAACGTCTTTCTATAATCATCGTGTTTCCAAACTCATCACCATCGAGACCGTTGAACGACAGTTGAGCACCCACAACAACATTACCCAACACATCTAGGGCACCCCGGGGTGAATCTGTACCCAAACCAACATTCCCATTGGCACCAGATATGTATAGACCCACAGTTGCAGAATCTGAAACTTCTATCGCGTTCTTGGTTATTCTAAAATCACCTTGTGCACCCGCGATACCCACTGCCCACCCACCGTTACCATTCACGTAGCTACTAAATGCGTTTCCGTCATTTAAATCCGTTTTAGCGGATATGATGGCGTCGCCGTTATCATGGTTATGCACCAACAAACCTGGACTTCCTACCCCTTCACATTTCACTTCTAAGAAGGCTTCAGGTTCCCCATGACCGATACCCACTTTACCGTCACTTCTAATAGTCATGATGTTGGTATCTACCGCGTAATCGTCGTTCGCTAGGTTTATATCGAGACGTGTCTTAGACCTATTGTCCGTCATGTCCCATTTCCCTAATTTGAAAGAAGCTCTCGCACCGTATTTAGAACCTGTACCTTCCTTGGTGAGTTGGAAGACGTTCGATGTCTGATTTACCACTGTAGTCTCGGCCGTGTTCGTCACGACGAGTGGAGTACTCAAGTGGTTATAATTGTTACGCCGCGTCACTTGTTGATTGATGAACGCAGAACCACCAGAGGTTTGGAAAAGGCTTTGGGGTTGTGTCGTCCCAATACCCACATTACTCGTTTCTAGGATTGTCATCTTTGGGGCACCCATCGTCGATGTCTGACTCGCGTAAAAGTTGAGACCCTTCCCAACCGCTACGATGTTTTCGATCTTGTTTTCACCCACACTAGGTTGTGAATACATACGCATTCCCTTAGAACCCCATGTATTACCATACACAACAGCATTGCTACCAATTATATGAACATTACCGGCTAGTGTTAGTTCTTCGGTGGGGTTTGTGTTCGCTATACCTATTTTACCTTCAGGTGTAATCCGCATTCTTTCTGTATTTTTTGTACTAAATCGTATAATTTGATTCGTGTTTGATGTACTCGCACCAGATATTTCAATCGAGCTCACGTTTGAAGCAGTAGGACCGGATTTAAGAACAAGTGCATCTGTTGCACTGTCACCACCGAATCTGTCTGCATGTATGACGACATTTGAATGTGAATAGATTGAACCAGTAAATAGATTTGTTGTTGTTGTATTACCAATAATCGTGAGTGTGTTTGCATTTGTTAAGTTTGCAAATATTTTTGCACCAATAGAAAGTGTATCTGTGGGTGCAGTGTTTGAGATTCCTGATTGTGTAGTACCAGTTGTTCGAATTCCATAACTTTGAATATTACTGTCAACTGTGAGAATACTATCAGCACTTTCGTTAACCGTGATACGATCACCAACCGAAACACCTCCGGTGCCTACAAGGAGTCTCTCTGTAAACACATTACCCCTCGAAAACATAACATTCGAACCCGTATCGTCGAAATAGACATTTGACCCAATAGAGAGAGTATAGTTTGTAGTCGTATTCGCGACACCCACATTACCATTAGTGTAAAATTGTCCATACACATGAAGATTCACAGTGTTTGATTCATCGATAATGAGACGTGTATCTGGTGGGGCAGCAAATGTTCGCGCAAAAACAAATTCATTATTTGAAAATTGGTACCCGATAGCGAGATTCGCTTCCGAACCATCCTTTTCTTCTGTCATGATAATTGCATTATCAAAAGTGCCACCAGTATTGGTGTTTGCCATTTGAATGAATGCATCTTGTACGACTAGATTGACCGTCGTTTCGTACTGTGCTATTTCTGATACGAATGCATTACCATTGACAGTTAAATTCCCATTTATGATGAGTGAATCACCATTGATGACAACATTACCACCCTGAAATACTGCAACGTTAGACCCATTGCGACTATCATTACCGACGAGGAGATGGTCATGTACAGTGACATTCGTAGAATATGTATTCCCAACAACCTTCAATACATTTGAACTTGTATCACTCACTACAAATTTAGTACCTATAGCCATAGTTGACCTCGCGAGTACATTGTTCGCAATAACATTACCCTTCGCATTCAATAAATGAATATTCTGACGGTCAATAACGAATTCATTATTTGGTCCAATTTGAAACTCATTTGTAGCATTTGGCGCTGCAATACCAATCTTATCGTTAACGTAAAGACGTTCAGAACGAATACCCTTGGTCACGTCAAGCACGATATTCGTTGCTGTACTATCTACAAAAATACTTGAACCAATTGAAATCTGCTTGGTTGGGTTGGTATTAGAAATAGCGATTTTGTCTGCTGTGAGAGTATCAACATCAATTTCACTTGTGATGATACTTTTTACAGTGGTGAGTACATCTTGCTCTACTGGGTCTGCATCTAGACTGGTTACGAAAACCTGATCGAAACGAGCTGTCCTACCCATCTATACCTTAATTACCGAATAAAATTCCAGCTAAACCATCCTTGATTCTTAGAACATTATAGTTTACTGCAAATATACTTAACTCCTGATTACTTGGTCTAAGATTACCCTTCTCCACACCCCGTAATACTATTTTGGCATTATCGATACGGCTAAAGTTGCACGTACCTGATGGATTATAGTCTGATGCATTTAGACAGAAGTGATACACGAAGTACCTTGTATTGAAAAGCACATTGGTTTCACTGACAAAATCACTCGCGCCGTACGATGATTTGTAATAGTTTTGTACTGTGTGAAAATAATTTGGAGACATGTGTTCGAGAATTGGGGTTCCATTAATTTGTATATCACCACTTAAAAATGTAAAACGATCGTTTGCAAAATCATCACTTAATGCACCAAAACCAAAAAAGATGGATTTGACTGGATGATTAAACGATGAAATATCAAATGTATTATCACCACCACCTAAAGTGTTATCAGAGACAGTCTCCATTGGAAGTTCAATTTTCTGTGTTTGTGTAATGACAAAGTCGAGACTTCGACCCACAAGTGATTCTCGTTCTTCTTTATCTAGGTAAATATAGTTACCGTATACATTAATTCGTTTTTGTGCAGCTGTAAGATTTAGAACTGAATCATTATAATAAGTGTCATCGAAATTGATCTTGATTTCGACTTGATGATGTTGTAAGGCTACAAGGGGTAAGAATGCTTTGTGATCACAAAAGAAAAAGTGAAGGGGGAGAAATGAAGGATTCGATTTAGAAACTTTGTTATTCAATTCTAGTGTTTTTGTGTATGTGTCAGCCATATAATTGTGCCATATGTCGGAGTAATAATCAAAATGTTGGGAATCTATTTTTTGACCCCCTATATAAAGCTCAATAGTGGAATTGTAAAAAAGATTGGAAGACATGTTTACAGCATCGACACCAACTTTTTCAAACCAAATACCATTAATTACATCACCTAAAACTGGAATGATAACCGAATTATCTGTATTCGTAATAGATTTAATCAATTTTGGAGCCTGAGAAAAGTTTGTATGTCTCGTAAACTTCATACGAAAAAAGGAATGACCCTCTTCACTGGTAAGGTATATGTCTTGTACACCTTTGGACACCAATTGTATTAATGCACCCGACATTTAATAGATGTTCAGATTATAAAAACAGACACTTTCCCTGAGGAAAGGCACTCTTAGGTTCTTCCACGTTTTTACCATGTATATTAAAACCACCTTGACGGTACACCTTCATCCGCTTATAATACATGGCGGTGAAGACTGACCATGGGTCATGAACATCGTAGATGTGTGGATTGTTCTTCTTTCCCTTTGTTTCTCTCATAATTCGACCAATACTCTGTATGATATCAGACTTTGGGGAAGCTAAAATAACTGTGTCTAGGGTGGGGATATCCAAACCTTCATGGGCTTGACTGAATGTAGCAAAAATAATCTTCTTCTTTGAGGATTCTTGGAGTTGCGCTTCTTTCATACCCCCCATGTATAGACCAGACGTTTTGGGAAAACATTGGTGAAGAAACTCACAATGAAGACGGCGGTCACTGAGTACTAGGAGTTGTCGAGTACCTGCTGAGGCTTTTTTAACCAATTCGACCAACATTATGTTTCTACACCTGTCCTCGACGAGCTCTGTAATCATGTTAGGCATTGAAATCTTCCCATTTCGCATAGAGGGTGGGGGGTTTCTATAGTTTGGAGACTCAAAGATGACTGGGAACACTTCAACCTGTTCCTGATTTTTTCGTTCAACTGCAAAAAAGGTGGGACCCATGAACCAATGAAGAACCTTGGTGAGACCATCTTTCCTCTCTGGGGTTGCCGAAAGGCCATAAATGTGTCGTGGACACATTTTGAAGAGGGACTGACTAAACACTTTAGCACAGATATGATGGGCTTCATCTACGATGAGAGTCCCAATACTCTCAAAATCTGAGAAACTATACTCCTTTAGGGACAAAGACTGAAGCATGGCAATAACAAAATCACAATCAACTTCCTTCTTATTCTGCTGAACAACACCAATCGTAGCACCTGGACAAAACTGCTGGATACGTTCTCGCCACTGGTCCGCAAGAAACTGTTTATGCACAACAATCATGGTCCTGTATCCCAACTTACAGGCTATGGCCAAGGATACCGTCGTTTTGCCATAGCCACATGGTAAAGAAAGGACGCCATGCCCTGCTTTAATTGCTGCTGCGAGTGCCTCATTTTGGTGGGTAGAATCTCTGAGTTCTCCCACAAATTTGGTCTTGATTCGGGTTGGTTCGGGGCGTTTATCTTGCCGAGGCTCTCCAAGCTTAGCGGTTCCATAGAATCTTGGAACGCAGACTCCATTCTTAGTTGGTCTGAAAACTTTGAAAGGCGGTGGAGGAAATCCAAAGTCACCATTTACGATGGGTCTTACCGTTAATTCTTTTTTAATTTCTTGGATTGGACCCGTGTCTACAAGATATCCAGTTCTTGTTAGGGTTGTCATCGTACTATACTCATTTAAAGAGTAAAAACTTTAAATGAGTATAAGATGCCTACCGTAAACGTTGAAGAGAACATCACACAGCTTCGTTCCAATATTGAAAAGATGACCCAAGAAGTATTTAGGCTTCAGGGTATGCTCCAAACCTTTGAGGGGTTCAAGCAGGGTGGTCTCAAGACAATTGACCTTCCAAACGACCCTAATCAGGAACCCGTCGAGGAACTCGAGAGTGTCCAAGAGAAGCCCGAATAAGTACCGACATTCCAAACCCCTTTAAACTCCACCACAACTTCAACTTCATCATCCTTTATTAGAGACTGAATGGGACGTCCTTTGACGTTGCACATCACTCTCCTATAACGGAACGGTACCTTCACTGTGAGAATAGTACCATCAAGGGGATTATCTCTATTTTGATTCATGAGGAG